>Ga0209617_10000041_pt1 | contig 42689 bp, 47 predicted proteins | sample LakEriepJuly2011_2_FD_187459 | JGI IMG/M metagenome (GOLD analysis project Ga0209617, IMG submission 187459) | Freshwater microbial communities from dead zone in Lake Erie, Canada - CCB epilimnion July 2011 (SPAdes) (version 2) | ecosystem: Environmental > Aquatic > Freshwater > Lentic >...
TTTATAAAATTTAAAATTATGATAACCGCTTCTTCCATAATACTCTGACCAGTTCAAATAAAACTCCTTTGGTGGAATTGTTTTAGAACTTATAATATTACAAAGTTCTACAAAGAATTTGGGATGTAAATAATATTTCATCATATTACAAATTTCACAACAAGGCACACAGTTGTCTTTATCGTAACCAATGTCATTGTTTATTCTATCTATTCCATTTATCTCTTCCTCTTTTTTATAATGGCAATAATAACATTTTTGTACAACAATTGCTTTAAAATCGTCAAAACACAAGTTCATAGAATAATTACGCCTAGTGGCACCTCTTACGTAATCCTTGAAGTATTGTTGAATATTACGGTTCCTCTCTTCTCTATAATTTCTTACTCTATTTTCTCTTTTCTTATCTTGTTTAACATTATTTTCGTTACAATGCTTACATATTTTACTTTCTTTATTGCGGGTAGTAAGAAATTTCTCATAAGATTTCCCACAATTTACACAAAGTTGGTTCTCTGTATTTTTGTCTTGACTAAGTATCAAATGCATATTATTTCTTTTTTCCCGTAATAACTTTTCATTTGTAGAAGCACGTTTTCTACAATTTTCACATTTAGCATAATTGTCATCTAAAACAGTGTAACAGCCTCTTGCTACATCACAATATTTGATTCCTTTCTCTTTTGCTTCGTCTAGAATTAAATCACGCAAATGTAAAGAACAATATTTTCCCTCTTTAGTTCTAAACTTACACCCTTCATGCTCACATTTGAACGGTTTAACTTTAGTTGCGATTTTCTCAAGACAACTCTTACATTTACCTGTTTTTATTACTGTATTATCACAGCCTCTGTAAAATTGGGCGCATGGAATTTTGTTGTCATCAATAAGTAGTTGGTATTGATAGTTTCTCTGGTGACGACCACAGAAACCATTTTCTGTAGCAGGTCGAACACACTGTGTTCCTTTATTCGGTCCTATGTTTATTATTGCTTTACATATCGCCATTTTATAAATGTCGGTATATACATAAAAAGACGGATTCAATTTTTGATATGTGTTTTTTGATTTTTTAGTATGTATGGATTTTTTGAAAAACATATAAAATTTTGTATGGGACTTCCCATATAATTCCAGATGCTTAGTTAGAGTAGGCCAATCCTCCCATACCAGACATGATACGAAGCACGTTATAGTTAGTGGCATACACACGCACCTGCGCACTGTTGTTGCCACCGACCGTGTTGTTGGACAGGGTCAGGATGAGGGTGGCATTGTCAATGCGGGAGAAGTTGCAGGTACCACTGGGCTGGTGGTCCTCAGGCTTCAGGGCGAAGGAGTACACGTTGATACCAACGGCGGGGATGTTGGTGTGGTGCTGGAAGGGCTGCACCAAGTTGAAGTAGCGTCCATCACGCTCAGAGAACCTGTCGTGGCCGTTGAGCTGGATCTTGGATGTCACGACGGGGTTCTTGCCGGCAAGGCCCTCAACACGGGTCACGGAGTAGCCAGACTCCAGAACGGCGCGGTCCCACCAGTCGGAGTAGTTAAAGGGCTGCTGTCCCTTCCAGGGTCCAACGACGGAGTCATCGCAAGACACGAAGGAATCACGCTGCACAACCCACACAAGCTCCTTGCAAGGGTGGTTGAAGTTCAAGCGGATCTTGTTGGCACTGGAGGTCACAGACTCGCCACCGGTGAACTGGAGCTGCTCGATCAGGTACTCGTGGGAGACCTGGGCGAAACGACGACGCTCATCAGTGTCCAAGTAGATGTAGTCGACGTAGAGGGAGGCAGAAACAATGCCGGCGGCGGCCACACGGTCGCGGGCGGCGTGGCCAGAGCCAGTGGTCATGTCCCAGCACAGGTTCTTGATGTCGTTGAACTCCAGGTTGATCTTGACCTCGTGGTACTGGAGGGCAATCAGAGGGAGAGCCAGACCAGGGTTGCGGTTGAACCAGAACTGGAGAGGGATGTAGAGAGTGTACTCAGGGGAGCAGGAGAGAGCCTCATCGGAGGCGTTGGGCTCACCCTGGGCACAGTCATTGTCGCAGCCCTCGCCACCAACCACCAGAAGGTTCACCAGCTGAGGTACATTGCCAACCATGTCGGCATAACCGGCCTGCTTGCCAGGCTCCTGGGTGAGCTCATTCCAGATCTGAAGCCAGTCACCGTAGTGCTTGTCGATCTTCTGGCCACCAATCTCAAGCTCAACGGAGTTGATCAGGTTGTGGCCAACCCAGTTGAGCCAACGGAACTGAGCACCAGAGCCATCGGCTGCGGTCAGAGTCACGGAGGGAAGGGTGGCCTGGAGGTATACACGGTGAATCAAATCACCATTACGGGAGATAGTGCAGGTTACCTTCTTGCCAAAGTTGGCAGAACCATTGAAGGTCTGCTCAATAGCCTCCATGGCGAAGTTTGTGTGTCGGCGGTAAACCACCTTGAAAAAAGTAATCTGAGGGTTTCCCGTCAGATAAATATCTTGCGCACCATAAGCCACGAGCTGCATTAAACCACCGCCTCCCATTTTTCTTTATAACTACACCCAAGAAAAAAATTCCGGGGGACATTCATGAAAATGCGCGTAAAATTTTAGCGGGGGATTATTTAGACTTAAACATTCAATAATGAAAACCCATATTATAATATGTTCAACTACTCGTTAAACCAGCTTTTAACACCCCTATCCCCATGTGAAGAACAGATAGATACTGCCCATGATAAATTGACGACATTAGAAGGATATCATAATAATAATATTAAGAAATTTCAGGATCTTAAAAACTCCCTACCAGAACTTAAAAAGGAGTTAATATATATAAATGAAAAATTGGCTTCGTGGCCATTGGATACACGATATAACGACGAACACAAAGAATTACTTGACAAAGAAGGAGAATTGGAAAAAACAATCAAAACAATAGAATCTGATAAAGATCTTATGAATTATTATCTTAATGTTGGAGATATATTATTTAATCATTATGATACACAACAACGAATTGCTGTCGGTGATGAATCAATGGATAAATTGTCAAATAAAGTACGAACACCGGCAAATTCTGTATTATCATATTTCAAAAATTCTAAAGCAGATGAATCTGTAGAGAATTCTACACCTAAAAAACCAATAACGAATAATAAAGTCACCAAGGCATCTGAAATAATTACAGATACAAAAGGCATGAGACGCGATAAAGCATTAGAAAAATATTTATCTATTGTTGAACCGTCCGCTATAAAATCAGGTATCATGCCTGGTTCTGGCATTGAGTCTGATTACGGATGTTGCCCTGTTTGCGATAATGAAATGTCCTTTTCACAAAATGAGGCCATGTTAGTTTGTTCTAGTTGTGGTCATCAAGATTTCATACTTGTGGATTCTGAGAAGCCCTCTTACAAAGACCCACCCAGAGAGATATCGTATTTTGCTTATAAGAAGATTAACCATCTTAATGAATGGTTGGCACAATTTCAAGCAAAGGAAACTACTGAAATTCCTCAAGAGATTTTTGATTTAATACAAACCGAACTTAAAAAGGAACGCATTTCAGACACACAAAAATTAAAAGCGTCTAAATTACGTGAAATATTAAAGAAACTCAAATTAAGTAAATATTATGAACATGTAGCACATATTCTTAACAGATTAAATGGAGTTCAGGCTCCAATATTATCACGTGAAGTGGAGGATAAATTACGATATATGTTTCGTGAAATTCAGCCATCTTTTATTAAACATTGTCCAAAAGGGCGTTCTAATTTCTTATCATATTCCTATGTTTTATATAAATTTTGTCAATTATTGGAGTTAGATGATTTTTTACCATGTTTCCCCCTATTGAAATCGCGCGAAAAATTATATATGCAAGATAAAATTTGGCAAGCAATTTGTGAAGATATGGGATGGGAATTTATTAAATCTATATAGAAATTTTTTTAACAGAATTACCGGCCGTACAAATTTAGTTACCTTTAAGGACGACTAAATTTGTACGCCCTCTGCTATGAAAGTAGCGAAAATTAATCGCCCTTTTTTTTGGGGGGGCAATTAACTTTTACCATCTTTATATTTCCCATATTACTTTTGCGCTAAAAAAAGAAATTCTGTGGTATTTTGTTCACCATCTTTTTGTGAAGAAAAACGTCTATAAGGTATTTGAATACGCTTAATTGACCAACCATTATCAGTAAAAATAGTCATTATAGTTTCATGGGTCATAATTCCTTCATCATTATATGATAAAGCAATCCGTTTTGCCGGAGTATTTATAACTATATCTGTTAAACAGGCAATGACCTTTTTTTTTGAACTCCATTTTGATTTTTTATATCCTTCTGAAGGAAGCCCTGTAATACCAATAACATCAAAATTGTCTTTATAAATATCAGCAATTGCGTTTAACGGAAAATAATTTGCTCCATATTGTCGCTGATTATAAGGAGGATCTAAATATAATAGTGTATTTTCACTAATATAGTCCGAATTTTTACACAATTCCTGTCCATCCATTTGTAAAACTGTAGCCCGTTTTATGCTCGGGATTATTGGATTTAAACGCAATGAATTTAAAGAAACGGGTTTATATTCTTTTAAAAAAGAACCGTATATAGAGGCTACATTGGCAATAGCATCTGCCGAACTTATTAAAGCCCCAATTAGATAATTCTTTTCTTGTTCCGTGTATGTATCAGACCGCAATTCATGGCGAATACCATCTATTTTTTGAGCATTGGCTAATGTAAAATATTTTCTATTTCCTATTTCCGAATAAGTTTTTGATATAGCACCACTCACAGATTCTATTGAATTTAAAATATTTATCTTATTCAAAATTTGATTAGGAGGATTAAATTGTGCTTCAAGTATATATTTGGCGTAAAGTTCCCAATCGTTTACTATAATAGATTTAATAAATGGAGAAATATGTATACTTAATACCCCTGTTCCGGCAAAAACGTCACAAAAATCAAAATTTGAAAGGTCCACCCACTCTTTTGTAATTTCTGTAACAATACGTGGTGCTAAAGACCTTTTACTTCCTATATAATTTAAAACCATCCCCCCTATTAATATGTTATATTTTTTTAGGAGTCAATTTATAATTTTAATGATTTTATTTATTAATTATATGAATTATGACTAAATATATCATGGATCATGGGACTACTTGTTTAAAATTATATGATAATGTGACGTTCCGTAAAACCAAATTCGGTTTTTTTATTTTTGACTCTTGAACATTTAGAGTGGGTTATTTTAAACTGACACATTCGAACAAAAAATTGAAAAGATATCAAACGCAAAATATAAATCAATAAAAGAAATGAATACAAATAATGATTACGTTCCCTCTGGTATCCACCATCATGCAGAGCAATCATGGCAATCTAAATATGAATATATGAATAGATTGTGGCTCAAACAAAAGGATGAAATTACAATACTACATGAAGAAAAGCAAAAAATATGTATGGAACTGGCCCGCGCAAAGGCAGAACTCACCAAAAAAGATACGGAAATTGCTACATTGCAAACAGATAAATACAAATTATATATGGAGATCTATGGATAAGACCTATCTACTTCTGCTACCACCTCCGTAAATATATGATATTGTCGCACTGCTAATAACAAAGCCTTTTACCCTACCGGTCAATATCAAATTTAGTTGCCGGTTGTAGAACAATTAATTTTGATACTGACCGGTAATAAAGCCACAAAACATTAAATATTATAAAAATCTAAATGTTCATCCTTTCATTTGATATGGGAATACGCAATCTGGCTTTTTGTCTTCTTGATGTTAGTGGGCAAAATTATAATATTATTAGTTGGGATAATTACGATTTAATAAATGGCACCGATTCACAAACTTCATCGCGCTGTACGTGCGGGGGTCCCGCATCATGGATAAATAATGATAATGTTATAAAATGTAAAAAATGTGTTAAAAAAGAGAGGCTTGTTTGTCTTCCTGAAGAAATATCATTGTCAATTAAATCTTTAAAGCCATTATCTAAACAAGAAAATTGGAATATAGACTCAAAATCTAAAAAAGAAGATTATATTAATGAAGTTAAAAAACGTTATTTGTTACCGTTTAAAAAAGGGAAAATTAATTCTAAAATAAACCTTTTAACATGTCTTGATGCCATAAATTCGTTTTTAGATATACATATTGAAATATTCGCTAAAGCAGAGGTTATTAGAATAGAAAATCAACCCGTTTTTGATAATCCAACAATGAAATCGGTACAAATTATTCTATTTACGCTTATAACTCATAGACTTAAAAAAGACCATAAATGGACTGGAAATATATGTTTTGTTCATGCTTCAAAAAAAACGAAAGAAGATAAAGAAATTGTTAATTCGTATAAAGGACGAAAAGATAGTGCCGAAAAACTTGTATTAGAAAAATTAAAAGATGATATGTGGCGCAACTTTTTTTTATCCAAACAAAAACGTTCCGATTTAGCGGATTCTTTTCTAATGTCGTTGCGTTTAGATTAATAAAATCACCTAAACGCCCATTGTAAAACGAATACAGATAATGAGCAATCCCGGTAATTTGTCCGATTTGAAAAATTTTGCCACAAATACGGCAAATATTGATGATATTATTAGCCTTGATGTTTCTGACATAGGAACCGGTTTAAATACACGGAATTTAGATATGGATTTATTGGCTAATCAAACAAAAAGAATAGGCAGTCCCAAAACAATAATCAGTGCCGTTCAATCCTCTTCTTCTTCTGGAAATACATTTCATTTGAATTCGTCCCCTGCTAGCCCATTAAAACAAATAGACACAGGTATTGATTTTATCAATATTGAAGATACAAATAAAAGTTTCTCCGTAAATACGACAGATTCAGGTTTATCTGGTATAGATTCAATACATATTAATAAAGGTTTGAGACCTGAATCTGTGCCTTTGGGTTTATTCGGTTCAAATGAAACAACAATTAAAACGGACGACAATTCTGTTTCTTCTCCTTTAACGAATGAGCCTAGAATGTCCCCTGAACAAGAAATAACCGAAAAGAACAAATATTTGACAAAGATTCGTCGTCTTGGTTCCAAGGGTGTTGTTGGTACCCCCGTTACAATGAATAATAGTTTAGATGATATTATAGCGGAACATAATCGCCTTGTAGATAGTGCCGGATTAGAGAAAAGTATCAAATTTCAGAGAAACCTTCTGGTGACATGTGTTACAGGAATGGAGTTTCTAAATCAACGATTTAATCCAGTTGATGTAAATCTTGATGGATGGTCTGAGTCTGTAAACGAAAGTCAAGAGGACTTTGACGAAATCTTTGAAGAATTATATGATAAATATAAAGATAAAACAAAGGTTGCCCCAGAAATTCGTTTATTAATGACACTTGGAATTAGCGCCTCTATGTGCCATTTAACAAATACCTTCTTCAAATCAAAAATGCCAGGTATGGATGAAATTTTAAAACGAAATCCCGATTTGGCTCGTCAATTTACTCAAGCGGCGGCCGAACAAACAATGGGGCCTGGATTTGCTAATTTTATGAGTATGGGTAGCCCCTCTCCACGTCAAGAACCACAACCTTTTAATAATTGGAATGAACAACAACCTACACAATCAATGAACACCCCTGAACCTCCTAGTCCTAAAGTTCAAACGGCAAGAAGAGAAATGCGTGGCCCCAGTGGTGTTGAAGATATTCTAAAAGCGTTTGAAACGGAAGATAAGGGCAATATGACTCCTACTGGATTTAATCCTCCTCCCCGTTCTGAAACAGAAGAGACGCAGAGCGTATTTACAAGTACAACTATGAATGGTTCTGAAGCTGGTGCTAGAAAAATAGGACGCGGGGGAAGGCGCAAACCAATGGGCGCCGCTGTTGGAAGCCAAATAGATTTAATAGTATAAATATCTAGACTAGTACCGTTGACGTACCGAAGTTAATTTCTCCTCTCTTTTTGGGAAGAAATTAACTTTCGCTATTTTTATAGAAGAGGTCGTTCAAATAATGATGTTGAGTTTTCCACAGAAATTTCCAGAAATTGTCAAGTTTCCACTGAAGTTTAACGTGTGCTGAGAGCCGTTTGCAACATCCCTTGTCACGGCTGAACTTATGTGTTCCTCTCTCAGAGCAAATATTTGTTCGCGTGCTGTCTGTATTGTCCTACTCTTCCATTTATCTACAGCATTTGGCAAGCCTACACGACAAATAGGACATTTCGTATTTTGAGCAACATTTTTCATAAAGCACTCCATACACATCTCATTACCACACTTTGCTTTTGTATAACCATTCCACTCACTCTAAATTTCATAACAAACACATCAAGTTTTTGTTCCATTTCTTATTTACTTTTTTGTCAAACGTGAACAAATAAAAAATGTATTTGTTATTTCAAAATTTATTGTTACTACATGAAGTACTGAATTTAGTTTCTACCCTCTTTTTGGGGGAGAAACTAAATTCACTATTTTCATAGCAGAGGTCGAACAATTTTACTTACCTTTAAAGGCAACTAAAATTGTTAGTGAACCGGTATGAATTATTTGTATCGTGAAATATATCTTCGTATTGGCCTCATCTCTACAAGTCGCCTAATGTAAATGCGTCCTATACGCGACCTCCCATATCCTCTTCCATTCTCCCGTTTAAATACAGCAGGTAGTAACCCCTTACGAAAAGGGAGGTATTTAGTATTTTGCGAAGCAACTTTTACAACAGAGTCCATATTACACATCTCATGATTGCATTTTTCTTTTGTATAACCATACCATCCCTCCTTAAGTTCGTAGCAAACACGGTAAATTTGTTCTACTTCAGACATTTCAGTTATTGACTTCTTTTGTCAAACTTATATTAATTATTTTAATTAATGATTTCAATTTTTGTATTTTATGATGCGCTTCCAACCAACAACGCTTATTTTACCTCTGCAAATCTTCATAATGCTCTTCAACTTTAGACTTGGATATGGTTTCTACATGTGCATCATGGTTATCTTCTGGTATTTCATGAGGAATATTATTAATTTTGCCCATAATAACATTATATGAATCTTTTAAATTTTTATCAAGTGGAGTTTCCCTCCATCCTGGTATTAAACAAAATGGACTATTTTCATTCGCAAAAACTCTCAAAACCAATAAAATACATATTGTTGTCCAAAAAGCAACCGCTAAATTACGCGTGGATATGAACATTACACAAAATAATATAAATGGTCGCAAAAGTGGATTTGCTAATAACATTTCTTGTTTTTTTGTGAGTTCCAAACTAATAAAACGACCACCAAGATTAAGAACAAGATAAAATACACCAATAAGATATGGATTTGCATTGAGAACACTAATAACGGAAGATACCGGGTCTATTTGTCCAACAGTATTTATCACAGAAGATAATTGTGTGTTTGGTAATCCTCCTGCCCCAACAACATGAATTATTTTTGGCAAATCGCCACTTTTTATTGGCATTCCTAAATACTAAATATATTATAAATGTATTTGTACCATTTATAATATAGAATACCAATACAAGTTTATATTACAATCGTTGATATAAGATGTACATCTGCTATTAGAAAAAAAACCATTAAAAATAATAATGAAGCAACAGGGACACTATATGCCGTTGTTACTACTAATATTAAACCTAATATTGTTCTGAACAATGGCTCATTTGCTATTTGTCTAAGTTGATAGTCATATTTTTGTTCAAACGATAGTGTTAATCTAACTAAAACCCATAACAATAAAAGTACTACCCCTATTTCTATATATATATAACCCATTTCTCCCTGTTAATGTATTATAAAATTATGTTTCTAATTTATGTTTCTAATGTTCAACAGGATAGGTTGCGACTTCCTTCTCCACAATTGCTACTGGCGTTTCATCCAATACTTTTTCAACAAACCATTTCTTATCAGATGTTATCCAATCTACTGTTCCTGATGGCTCAAACCCTTCAATCTTTCCGGGAACATGACTTGGGACAATAGTATTTTTGTGAATAAGCCGAAATATATTTACAAGACAGAAAGCAATAGCAAAAGATACATGTATATATTTTGCCGCAGCAAATGCTACTGCAATTAAAATTCCAAATATAAAGATTAAGTTATTTGTCAAAAATTTGTGATATTCATCTGGTGTTCTTTCAATATTTGCACCAAATATAATTAAAATAATCGTTAAAAACCAATCTAATTGTATCGGGGGCAACCAAATAGGCACCGGGTTATTTTGTCCAGAATACTGACTCATTCCTGTATGAAGTGGGGGTTTTATAATAACTAATAAAATATATCCTGTACCATGAAGTACCGAAGTTAATTGCCCCCTCTTTTTGGGGAGAGCAAATAACTTACGCTACTTTCATATCAAGAGGTCATTCAAATTTAGTTGCCTTTAAAGGCAACTAAATTTGAAACTGACCGGTACCGTCAAGTCTCAAAGTTAAGTACACCTCATATTTTGTTGTATCATGAACTACCGAAGTTAATTGCCCCCCACTCTTTTTGGGGAGAGCAATTAACTTAGGTACTTTCATAGCAGAGGTCGTACAAATTTAATTGCCTTGTATGGCAACTAAATTTGATACTGACCGGTATTTTAAAACTTTGATCATACTTGACGATACTAAAAACCAGTAACCGGGTTTTTATAATCATCTAATATCTTGCGTGGATCAAATTCTTCTGGAACTCTATCTGCCTTACCGTAAATACGTTTATTCAAATCATAAACATATAATAAACCTTTTGAAAAGTCGCTTTTAATATATAAAAGAAGCATTTTGTAATAATTTGCCATTTCTTCATTTGACGGCGGTTTATCTTTTTGAGACTCTTTAGCAATTGAAATAGCACTTGTTATATCTATAAAACCATCCGCATTTGATTGACGAATTTTATAAAAGAAATAAAATGTTATCGATATTACGCCTATTATTAATACAATATTTGGAGCATAATCCTGAAATTTCATCTCTTATATTTATTCTGATTTAAATTCCCCCCGGAAAGACGTACAAATACAAAACCACATATTAATTAGGGTTAGACTTCCAGTAGAGGAATGTCATATTGTACAATAGAAGAAGCATTTCAATCTAATATAGCCGATACAGCATTACCTCTTTCGAAACATCATATTGGAGAACAAAGCAAACTTGAAAAAGCAAAACTGAAATCCCGCAAACATTCTAGTAAAAGAGTACCACAAGAACCTAATGTTATAGAACCAGACCGTCCTGCTCATAGACATAAATCTCCCGCCGAAATACTTTCGGGGACACCTGACAAAAATGAAGCTTCATCAAGTATTTCTTCATATTTAATTGGCGCTTCAGATCCCAATGAAGACTATTTTCCTTATCCAACTGGAGCCGGTGGTGAAGGAGAATTTGATAAACAATTTTTATTAGAACCAAATTGGTATGAGCAATTACACGATCGGGTGCCTAGAAGTGAAAATATTCAGGTTCCAGGGTGGCCGGTAGATGGTAAAAGTACTTTATATACAGATATACAACCTGATTACAGAAGAGCTAATGATATGAACAATCATACCGACAAAGAAAATAAAAAGGCGGTTTCTGTACCTGCAGCAATGACGCATGATTCTGAAATGCGTCGCCGTATTGATGAGATATATCAAAAAATGGATCAATTAGAAATATCTAGGTCAGAATCTAATCATTCTGAAATCATATTATTTGTAATGACTGGCATTTTTGTCTTATTGTTATTAGATTTATTATTAAAACAAGGAAGCCGTCTTCTAGGAACTATAGCGACTGCTTCTGCAATACCCCAGGTTACAATGAGGGGTGGTGGGGCTATAAATAACCCGTTTATGTTTTAGTCCGTTTTTATGATTTTGTATTATGAATCGTGTCGAAGTTAGTTGTCCCCCTCTTTTTGGGGGAAGCAACTAACTTCGGTACTTTCATAGCAGAGGTCGTACTAAATTATTTGCCCTTTAAGGGCAAATAATTTAGATACTGGCAGGTACCGTCAAATACTAAAGCTAAGGGCATTTGGATGCGCTTAACTTTAGTACTGCCAAATATTAAAATAAAACTCATATTTATTTTATATAAATGTCACCTTTTTAGTTGTATCAGATTGTGGTGGAATATATTGTTGTGTTGTTTTTTTAAGTGTTGGCTTTATCTGTTTTTCATCATTTATGCCTTGTTTTGGAGATTCTATTGCGTTTTTCATAGTTTGAACAATTGGACTTCTTTCATCTTTATATTGCTGTTCGTGTTTTCTCCACGATATCCATAATAAATTTGGTTGGTAATATTGTACGACAAAGTTAGAATTTCGCAAATTCCAAGCAAGATATAATATACAATCTCGTATATTAAACCTAGGAACACCTATAACAAAATCGGGGACAGTAAATAATAACGATTTATCGTTATTTGGCATTTTTGCTATAATGCGAATCTTATTGTGAACACTTTCAAGAATGTTATTATATGTTTTTAATTTTAGAACGTCTCTTTTTTCTTGTTCAGAATATAATGATAATGGATCTAATTTTGGTGGAGCGTCTGTGCTCATTAGTTGAATATACGATTTTCTTTTCACATGTTTGACGCTTAAACATGACTTATGATAATAAAATAAGAAAATAAATGGTAAAACATCTTGTATTTGCCGGAGGCGGCGTGAGATGTCTCACTTTTATAAGTTCATTAGAAGTATTAGCGAAGCATAATTTAATTAACGATTCCAAACATTTCTGGGGCAATTCTGCAGGTGCTCTTGTTGCAACATGTTTAAGTTTAAATGTTCCATTACCAAAAATTAGAACTATATTTGAAACTACCGATTTTACAAAATTTCGCGATTTTAATTTGAACAATTTAATAACTTTCACTAGTAATTGGGGTATTGATCCAGGTTTGGCATTTACAAAATCTATAAAAACCATTCTTGAAGATATTAAACCGGGCGCATCTCATTTTACTTTACAAGAACTGCCTAATTTACACATCGCTACCACAGATTTAACAGACTCAAAACCCCTTATTTTAGATAGCACATCGTATCCAACTTTAAAACTTATAGATGCACTTCGTGCTTCTACTTCTATACCTTTTTTCTATACACCAGTTCGTAATAATATAGATAATCATCTATTAATTGATGGAGCTGTTGCATGTAATTTTCCTTGGAAATTATTGCCAAAAAATGTGGATTTAAATGATGCTATTGGATTTGATTTTAATATGAATGATGTACCAAAAGAACCGGATACATTATATGATTATATATATTCAATATTAAATTTCAGAGAAAATTATTGGTTGCCAAAAAATTTTCGTCCCAAACATCCAAATATAATTCGTTTCGATGTTAGAGAATTTCCTTCGTGGCATTTTTCAATTGATAAAAATGATAAGAATGAATTATTTGAAATAGGAAAAAATTCTACTGAAAAATGGATTATTTCACGTTTTCAGAAAGAAACTGAACAAACGATTCGTACTTCCTATCTCCAGAATACTCTTCCACAAGTTTCCCATTTGGATCATATAAATGAATTGTCGGATAACCACGGACTTTCCTTTTCTCACAAAGCTCCTTATTTTCATCGGCATTCACAGCAACAACAGAAACAGTCTTACCGGCGATGGTCTTTGTAGAACCTAATTTGTTAAATTCTGGTTTTGCGTTCTTACAGTGTCCGCACCAATCAGCATAATACATAACAAATGAATGCGTAGATGTACCCACTGTTGTAAAACCCTCTTGCCCCCTTGCCCGAGAAGAAAGATATAGACGATATGCTATCCATATACTTATTAATACTAATCCTACATATAAAGCAATTTCTGCTGGAATAGATGCCATATTTCTGTAAATAATAAAAGATTTTTATCTGGCGGATTTACTCCAAATATGAAATATGTTTTACTTTTCTATAATTTTTAAGAACATGTGGATTTTATATAATGGAAAAATAACCCGGGTAAATATGTTTAAAGACCCTTCGTGGTCTAAAACAGATATATGGACATTTAATAATATATATGCTAAATTAATTAATAATGGATATAATCACAATGAATCCACCACTTATGCTACTGCCTATGTGTGGAAATCTAAATGGCCTCAAACAAAATATAATAGTGTTGTTGAAAAGTCTTTGGATATTATTTCAAAAATATAAATCTAAATACGATTTTTTATCGTTCTTAATTTTATTATACGATTACGGGCCGATTGTTTTTTAGCACGACAAGTCTTCATTTTCGCATTCGTGTTTTTGCTACAATTTGAAGAAAAAGCAGATATCTCTTTACATAGGCCACCAAAAGAATTGTGTATTGTTTCTTCAGACATCATTTTACAAACTATTTGTTCAGTTTTATAAAGCCAATTTAATACTTCAGTTTTACCTTTTTCAACTGGAGGGTCTATAATTTTAGACCATGCTTTTCTCCATGGTTTATATGGCAAAACCTTTCCAAATAATTGCCACCATTCGCGAATATAAGGTAACCGTTCCTTATAACCCATCATATTCCATTTATTTCTGTCTTGAGGTGTATGTAATATTTCTGGAGCATTTGTCATTGGTGTACTTTTTATTCTAACACTAGGAGTTGTGGCTGCAATTGAATAAAGAAAATCCCATCCCAAAATTTGTGTTGTCGCACACGGCATCAATGACCATTGTTTGTAGCGATTATGTATATCTTTAAAAGTTGGGTCAGGGGTTGATAAGAGATTCTGTCCACGCAATTTGTCATTCACATCGTTGTGTATTTTATATAACCAATATTCCATATCTTCGTAATTATTTGGAACAGGTCTATTTTCATAATAGGAAGCCAAAGAATACCGACAAAATTTACAGGGTAAAACGAAGGGTAAAAGGGTGAAAAATCGCTGCATATCGTTTTCATTACGCGAATCCAATTTTACAGAGACTATTAAATGTAATAAGCGCCACCCACTTGGTCCCCAAAACCGCGTATCCATTCCCTAATTTATACTCATTTAAAAATCTGTTTATGTATATAAATATGTTTCTTTCATATTGTTTAATTCGTGAAGATTCGGGAGCCTCTTATGTAGGCGCTACAGTTGATATGGAGCATCGTTTGCGTCAACATAATGGTATTATTAAAGGTGGTGCTATTGCCACAACAAATGCTCTTAAAAAGGGTCACACGTGGGAAATTTTATGTAATGTTACTGGGTTTCCTACATGGAATGCGGCTTTACAATTTGAATGGCGGTGGAAACATATTAGCAGGAAATTACACGGAAGCCCAATGGCTAAACGAATTAGCGCATTAATTGATTTGGTAAATATGGATAAATCTACTTCTAAAGCGGAACCATATAGTTCATATGAACCACTGTTAATTAAAGTATATAAACAATGTCCCGAAACAGAACAATTATTTAAAAGTGTTCTGGCTCACGCCGTTGTTGAATTATATAAACCTGTTGTTTTATAAAGGTTACATATTGTACCAATAGCGGTTTATATTACTGGCAAGTGTCAGTTATAGAAGCATTGACTATGAAGTACCAAAGTTATTTACTCCTCCCTTTTTTGGGGTAGCAAATAACTTTGGTACTTCATGGTACTGACTGGTGCGAATATTTTATATCAAACTATGGCATAAAATATTTATTGTTTAGAATACAAATTATAGACCAAACGTGGCCGTAGAAGCTAACATAGGTCTCACCTGACTATTTGGTTCATAAGCGGCCTTACATTGTACATTGGGTTCCGGACAAGGAGAGACTTGTACAGACGGACATGCAGGGCATGCTTTGGGTTCAGGACACTTTGTAACAGGGCATCGTGGTCTAGGACAAGGGGGACATTCGCCTATCTTACATGGTTTTGAACAACTTGCAATACAAGGAGGACATTTAGGTACAGATGATTTTAACACATATTTAGACATATCGGGTTGTGCCGGACATTCTGTTTTCAACATATATCGTGTCATATCTGGCATTGGTGGACAAGGAGGTATGCTAGATTTTAATACATATTTAGTAACATCTGGAGTCGGGCATGTTGTTGCGGGTGGAAAAACCTGATCCGGGGAAGCATACACTACTACAGGCTTTTTACATCCGCAATCCTTTTTAGGAAGAGTACATGTATTACAAGTTCCACTTACTGCCGGTCTACAACCGCAATTAGGTTTTGGACGATTACAAACATTACAGGCCGATACTTCTTCTACTAAAAATCCTTCCGCATGTTTAATATTTTTCCCCAATAGATATCCCACCAATAATGAAATTATAGCAACTATTGTAAATGCCGATAATATAAAAGAGAACTTGTTTGAACTCTTCATCCCTAGTGATTAGGAATAAAATTACTTTTTCGTTTCAAAAATTACTGGCGCTTGTTCATCTGTTCCTACAGAAACAGGGCAACCAAACATTTCTGGATACCAGCCTCCCCATATTCTGCCTAAGCGATTACAAATCATTTTATAATTTCCGCGCCAAGAATATTCGGGACTTACATCAGTTTCGGGGTTATTAATACATCCAAAATCAACAGGATCTCCCAATTCGGCATTTTGTATTTGTTTACACAAAAATAATGCTTTTTGTTTATAATCTGTGCCGTTTACAGATTCGTTATTAAAAGAAGCAGACGAAGCCCTTTTTGTATAATCATGTATTACAGTATCATCTTTAACATTGTCATATATTGACGAAGGCAAATTCTTTGAATATTCTATAGAATCGCCATTATAAGGTTTTAATTTAGTGGTTGAACTTGTAATGTTCCTGTTGTTTGCCATAGCAATTTGTTGCTCTAATATCTTTAACTTATGCGATTTTTCATGTCTTCTTGTAGGTGAAAGTTTATCGTCTGATAGTTCTCTTTCAATATTAGCTATTTGTTTTTGTATGTTTTTTAATATACTTATTTTAGGGTCATATTCAACACTTATACCCCATTTTAGGTCTCTAACAGTTTCGCCAATTTTATCCATTAAATCATCTGAATTAGATTCTCTTGTTATATATGGAGTCGCTTTTGTGGGTATTTCTTTTGTGGGAATTGCTTTTGTGGGAATTGTATTATCTTTTTTTAAAAGAAATGCCCCTAAATCTGCTTTTGTAAATGGAATATCGTTTATACTTAGTTTATTACGTTTTATTTTCTCAATATATTCTGATATATCTTGTTTTACTTTATCTAAATTTGCTATTCTTGTCTTTACATTTTCAGATTGTGAACGTGAATTTTCTAAAATCCGTTTCTCAAAAGTTATACGGGATAAAGTATTTTCTAAATCTACTATTGTAGGTTTATTAGGATCTGTAACAGTTGTTCCTGGCATAGTATTTGATATAACATTTGTGCTTTGTGGTACCGGTACTGACCCCATATTTATCGTTGGGGCATCTACAAATGACTCACTACGATATTCTTTCTCATATTTTTGATATAACAATATTCCAAATATTATAGATAAAAACATTATTGCCAAACTTACCTCTCTAAACATGTTCTCCCTGTGCTTATCTTAGATTACATCCCCAACAAGGAATACTATCTTTTCTAATATATTGACTCATGTCGGGCATTGGGGGACATTCGGCTTTGACATACACTATTTTTGTTTCTTTTTTAACATCCTTTTTTCGTATAGTATTGTCGGGAGAGAGAGATGATCTGGTAATAATAGGTTCTGGAGACGTTCCGATCGGAGCAGGAGTTTCTTTTAATACAGAGGCTGGTGTATTTGCCGGAAGGGTTGTTCCAACATTTGAATTTGTTGTGGGGATAACATTACTAACACTTTTTGGCACAGGGTTTGCTACAAGATTTGCTACAGGATTTGTCTTAGGAGTTGTGATTTGATTTGTCATAGGAGGTGTAATAGGATTTGTCATAGGAGTTGTCATAGGAGTTGCTATAGGATTTGTCATAGGATTTTTGTCTCTTTTCAACAAATATTGCGAAAGTCTATCGTCGTTAAAATCCGGGGTACTAAAATTACTTATTAGTTTATTAAAATCCTTTGTATTGTTTGTAAAATCGGTAAGATTTGACGGCGCTTTATATCTCATTTCATCAATACCCATAACTTGGAACTTTTCAATAGTATGCGGTTTTAATGCCTTAGAAAGATAAAGTAAAAAAGTAATAATGCCTATAATAATAATAATAGTTGTACCAGGATTCATGACCTCTGATTTTTATAGTGGTTTTATTGAATCCTAACAATATACATTCAAGCATCCAAGTTAAATGTACCCTTTGAGGTTAATTTTAACTTTGATGATACTTGAACTAACAGAAGTCATAAAAGTTAAGCGCATTTGCATAATTTTGACTTTTATTTTGAGAAGTATTATAATACATGTGGGTACAAGTCAGTATAAAATTTAGTTACCGGTCAGTATAAAATTTAGTCGCCCTTAAAGGCAACTAAATTTTATACTGACCGGTATTTTATATTATTTATAATCAATTTGTGTTAAAAATTGATTCTTATATCTTATTATTGAGTCATAATAATAAAAATGCCATACGATTTAAGATATCTAGAAGATGACAAAGTTGAAGTTGGAATAGATGAGGCTGGAAGAGGTGCTTTATTTGGTAGAATGTATGTAGGGGCGGTTGTACTTTCTGACGATTTAGAAGCATTCTTTGACCATGGTGCTACTCTGAACGAAATTAAAGATTCAAAAAAACTCACAGAACGAAAACGTAACATTTTATACGATTATATAAAAGAATGTGCAGTAGATTATTCAATAGAATGGTGTTCTAATACACAGATAGACGAAGAGAACGTTTTACAAGCCGATTTAAATACAATGCATAAGGCATTAAATAATCTTGTTGTACCCGTTCAACGTATTCTAGTTGATGGTAATTCATGGAAACTGTGGGAAACTAATCCTGAAGCAGAGGTTTATAAAATTATTGAAGGTGACTCTAAATTCTTAGCAATTGCAGGTGCTGCAATTCTGGCTAAAGTAGAGCGCGATAAATGGGTTCTAGAATGTTGCGATTCAAATAATGATTGGGATGAAAAATATGGTTTGCGCAGCAATAAAGGCTATGGCACTGCAAAACATATGGACGGATTAAAAAATTTTGGTCCAACACCATTACATAGAATTTCATTTGCTCCATGTTCAAACGGTCAGAAAAAACCTATAAAACAGGAATGGATGGGTATTTAACGCCTTGCCCTAACACTCTTATTGACCTTTGCGCGACGAGCCTTATTTACTTTTGTGTTACGACTCTTATTTCCCTTGCGACCTCCCTTCTTTACTTCTGCAGCAACTGTTTTGGCTACATTTTTTACAGCATTTAGGTGCTTCTTTGTTACATTTGCGTTGATACGTACATTGGGAACAACGCGAGTCTGGGCGACAGTGTTTAGTCCATTTGTTCCAACATTCAGAACCTTGTTGGCATTCTGTAAAGCGCCGTTAATGACTGAAGGATTTACACCACCAATCTTCTTGGCAACATAATCTGCTCCACCACCAACAGTCTTAACTGCCAAATTCACTGCCTTGCTTGCGTCCTTCGCAGCTCCGGAGAGATTCTTAAGTTGATTTGCAGCTTCTACAACAGCGTTTTTAGCAGTTGTATTTATCATTGACTTGGGGACGGCTTGTAAGAGTGCCGCATTTCCTCCACCAAGCATAGATGAAACAAGTGGAGCACCGGACACATTCTTTGCCAGAGTGGCGGTCGTGTTTGCTATTGCAGGGGCATTTTTCCTTAAATTTGTAGATGCATCAGCCAATTGCTTAGACACAACTTCAAGTGCGTTGGCTACAGTTTTAGCAGACTTTACCGCATTTTTCAAACTTTCACCAGCCGCACCAATTGTTTCGGGACGGGGAGCATTTGCATTTACTGTTGCCTTGGGTAATCCGAGGAAATTCATCATTTATATTCTTTACGCAGAAATTATATGCCGGGTTAGTTTTATTTTTATAATAATATATTTTAAAATATATAATATAAATATATAATATATTAATATTAATATGATTATATAAATATAGTACCATGAAGTAGCAAAGGTCGTACAAATTTAGTTACCCTTAAAGGCAACTAAATTTCATACTGACCGGTATTATAATTTAGATCTCGTTTGAATTTAAAATGAGCGTTTTGTAATAATTTTAACTTTTTAAATTATTCTTAAAAGCCTTTGTAAAATTTAACTACGCTACCCCATAAACCATTAACACCGCTTATATTTTTTTGTGTATTATTATTACGCTTAATTGCTCCAGATATATTTAAGGCCCCATTTTTAATAGCATTAAGATGAGCCTTATTTACATTTACTTTGATGTTTACATTAGGAGAAACACGTGCTTTGACAGTATTATTTAATTTATTAACCCCAATATTGAGAACATTATTTGTGTTTTGAACAGTTTTATTAATTGTTTCACTATTTATACCAGACACATTTTTAGCCACAAAATCAGCACCCTTTCCTGCTACATTTAAAGCCGTATTAACAACCTTGCTGGCGTTCTTTGCATTTTTAGAAATGTTTTGAATACCATTTGCAACATTCAAAACGGATTTTTTGGTTGCGTTCGCAATAGTTTCCTTTCGTATGTTATTTAACTTTTGAATATTACTACCCCCAACCACTTGTTTTACTTCGGGTGTATTAATTGTATTTGTAGTTTGCTTCATTACTTGCGCAGTAGCGTTAGCAATTGCCGGAGCATTCTTTCTTAAACTAACGGCGACTTCAGATAGTTGTGCAGATACAGCATTTAACGCATCAGCTACATTTGTTGCCGATTTAACAGTGTTCTTTAAAGTTTTAGCAGTAGTATTGATTGTTTTAACAGAAGGTGTTGCATTTATATTTACTGGTTTATTTAGAGGTTCCATCCGTCTTTATATATTATGCATATAAATTGAGTTTGGTTAATATTTAATTTTGTAATTAAATAGTAACCATAAATACCGGTCAGTACTGAAGTTAAATATCGGCAAGTATCAAATTTAGTTGGCCTTAAAGGCAACTAAATTTGTACGACCTCTGCTACGAAAGTACCTCTTTTTTTAGAGGAGAGCAAATGACTTCGGTATTGATCGCCACATCATAAAATCCGGAACGGGTTTTTCAGAAATTGTAAAAAAATATAGGTTTTTCACATTTTATCCACCTAAACCTATTATGACATTTCATATATTATATAATGTCCATATTATCTGTAGTAATATTTAGTAATTTAGGTAACAATCGTAAATATGGGTTAATTCAAGATGCTAAACTTTTAGATTTAACATTTCGCGAAATGAATATTTCAAGTAAGACTAATATTAAGATAATTCACAAAGACCCTTATACATATATTGGAAAAGGGTCTATACCAGAAAAAGCAGATATTCATATTCATTTAGAAGTTCCCTGTAGGGTGGCGTTTCCGTGGGCAAAACTAAATATAATTATACCAAATCAAGAATGGTGGTATAAAGACGCGTGGTCTTGGGTTTTAAAAGAGAAATCAGCAGTTTTTTTATTTAAAACACGTTATTGTCAAATAATTTTTGAAAATATGGGATTCAAAGGTCATTATATTGGATGGCGTGGATTAAATGGTGTATCGGAAGTAAGCGTTCAAAAGAAACGACAATTTTTATATATTGTGGGGGGTTCTAAATCTAAACGGGCGGCGGCCGATATAATTGTAAATGCTTGGTCTGCAGATTTTCCACCTCTTATTATAGTTTCCTCTGATAAAGGATTAACAAAAGACGGCGTAGAATGGAAAACTGGTTATATGAGTGAAACCGATAAAAATAACTTGATTAAGGAATCACAATATCATGTAGTCGCTTCATTAGCAGAAGGACTAGGATATACCATGATGGAAGCAGTCGGTTCAGGCGCACAAATTTTATGGAACGATCTACCTGTTTATAGAGAACATTGGGCTTCTATAATTGGTGAAGCAGGTTGTATTAAAACCTCATCCACTGTTGATATAAGTGGTTGTGTAGATAAATATTATCTTTTTTCCGAAACCGATGTTGTTAATGCTGTAAAAAACCTTACAAATAATATAATCAAAACTGTTACGGGTCAAAAAAGTTTTACTAAAATGACAAAAAAATTTAGAGAAGATTTTTTATCTGTTTGGAAAACTATTACACGTAAAACACATGAACAAATTGCTCCTCCAAAACTATTAGAAACTTGCGATTTACCTGTATTGGGCGTTGTAACACTTGTTCATAATCGCCCCGAATGGTTTTCTCATTGTGTAAAAAATATTGAAATTACTGATTATCCTAGAGATAAATTTGTATGGATTGTAGTTGATGATAGCGATTCACATTTGCGGGTTGATTCTTTAATTGAAAAAGTTCGTATTGGTTATCCCGATTTAAATATTCAATATATATCACTTCCAAAAAAAACACCCATTGGAGAAAAACGAAATCGTGGGTGTGTTATGGCGCTTAATTCACGCCAAGACTTAACAACGTTTGCGTTTATGGATGATGACGATCACTATCCTACTACTTCATTGCGCAATCGTATAACATGGTTAATTAGAAGTAAAAAAGGTGCAGTTTATTGTTCTACATTGCCCATGTACGATATATGTAGATATATATCGGCAATCAATGTGCCTCCCCTTTATTTAACACCTGGTGAAAGGTTGAGTGAAGCCACCCTTTGTTTTACATTGGATTTTTGGAAACAGAAGGGATTTCCCAAAACTATTAATATTGCCGAAGGAGAAGCATTTATTTTAGGAAGGGAATCTGAAACTATAGAGATACCACCTGAGGGAATTATTGTAAGTTTTTTACATAAAAAAAATGTGACTTCACGACGTGTTCCTGAATCCAATGAATCAAATGGATGCCACTATGGTTTTACGAATGAATATTTTGAAATGATTAGTAATATTGGTGGGGCTACATAACATTCATTTCTAATAATATAGATTGTATTGTCTGTTCAACATATGGTTCCCAATTTTCACCTTGGATAGGTGTATCAAGAACCGTATATATTAACCATTCTGTAGTTTTGTTATATTGTTGTGTATTATTAGGGCATAATTCAATTATCTGTGAATATGGTCCATGTTGCATGGCTGTAATTGGTCCGGTCATAATAATACCAGAATTATAATAATATGGGTTTTTTTTGGGTAAATCGTGTCCTTTATAAATAGTTACAGTAAATAAAGAACTGCCGCCTAAATAATATGATGTAGGGTATGCAGAAAATACATTTTCTGCATAATGCGATTGTGTTTGTTTTTCATTATTTGCCCAACTATGAGCAATTCTTTTAAGAAGAATCCTATCTTTCAACGGAAATAACGTAAAAGCACCTTCTGTATGATTGTATAAATATGATATCCCAAATTGCCATGCTTCCCTTAAAGTTGAAAATTGTACAATTATAGGAAGACCCTGATGTCTATTAATAAATACAGAAGCATATGATTCTAATTCATTTGCTTCTCTGATTGCTTGATGTACTATTTGTTGTTCTTGGTGTCGCATGTCTTTTATTTCATTAATAGAATGGGGACTTAATGGACTCACCGGACTCTTTGTATCTTTAGGGCTTGTTCGAATAGAAATTGTCGGAATTTGTATTTTTGGTACAAATATAGAAAGATGGGGAGTTTCGCTCTTATGTTCTTCTGTTTCTAATATTTTTAGCGGGGGCAATAATTCTAAAGAAAAGGGTGGCATTTTTTCTGGAGTAGCAATAGGAGATGAAATAGGTTGAAATAAAGGTGATATATGTGGACTAATATTCTTAAATATTTGAACATCGGGTTTCAAATTAAAAGATACATTTCTTCGCGTAGCAAAATCCATTATTGGTTTTAACTATCTACTAATTAAAACCAATATTTCAATTTTTAAACCATTGAATCTGTGATGATATAAGATCTTTTAACATTTGATATAGAGTCTACTAATAAAATAAGATCAAAGTTTATGATTAACTCTGGCTTATTTAGTACCATGAAGTACCGAAGTTTATTGCCCCCTCTTTTTGGGGAGCAATAAACTTCGGTACTTTCATAACAGAGATCTCGTGCGAATTTAGTTGCCTTTAAGGGCAACTAAATTCGGTACTGACCGGTACGATTCTTTTTAGTTTTACCCCGTTTTACTTTTATTTTTAGTGTGCCTCTATATTTAACAAATTTATTAGGATGTATTTCGGATTTCATTAATGATAATATTTCATTATTATCCGTATAATCTGAAACAGTAAAGCCATATTCGTCCTCTGTTTTCGGGTCAGCACCATAATCTAATAATAGTTTTAATATCTTTATATTTTCTGTTTGAAACAAAAGTGTTTGTCCATTTTCTACTTGTTCGTTTGGATCATAGCCGGATTGTAATAATTTCTCTATTTCTTCTAAATTTTCATTGATAATCGCTTCTTGCATACGTTTGATTTGTTTCGTATAATGTCTATTTTTCTTAGACCCCTTTTATATAAAAACGGTTTGTAAAAACAGTTTGTAAAAAAACAGTTTAAAAAAATATTTGAAGGACTCTACACTCAAGAGAAAACATAAGATAATAAACTATTAAAATATAGGTATTAGTGTTTCAAGATCAGTGGCAGATATTGAACCATTTCCAATAAACCACTTTATAAACTTCTGACTTTTCTCATCTTTAAAACTTTTTGCTACTCTGTCCAAATTTCCAATAGCATCAGTGGTTTTTGGATAAATAACATTTATGTGATTTTCAGCATAGAATTCTTTCAAATTAACAAGGACTGAATTGAAACTATAAGAGTTCCCATAGCCCCTTTCTACAAGTATCACGGGACCATTTAATTTTGGTTTAGTAATATCTTTTACATACTGCTTTCTTGTTTTTCCGCTAAGATTATTTAGTTTTAGTTCAGACTTGTTAATATTACTTGAATACACAAGCAAAGTGCCTTCTTCTGAAAGATTTTCTTTAATCTGGTTCCAAACAATATTGCCAGTTTTTACCCCAAGACCTAAATCAAACAACGTTTTAGTATCTTTTGTAATGTCATATAACTCCTTGTAGAATGGAGAAATATATACATTTCCGCTATTTGACTTGAATATATAGTCATTATTGAACTTCTTTTTTTGTAAAATAATCAATATTGTCTCTTGTCCTGTTTCATAAAATCCAGGTTTGTTCAGATTCTCAAGATGACATATAGTTGTATGTTTCTCTATATAATTTCGCATTGGTTGGTAATAGGAGCAGTTATAAAGAGATGTGGGAATAATAAACGCAAGGAACCCATCGGTTTCTAAATGCTCCTCCAAGCATTTATAAAGAAACAATATATATATATTAGGTCTTCCTGTCATCGAATATGAATATTTCTCAGAGAATGCCTTTTTTTCCTTTGCAGAAAGTTTATCTGTCTTCAATACAAAGTATGGAGGGTTGCCTATAATAAGGTCTGCTTTACCTTTCCAGGTAAGGAAATCACAGCAGGTGAGTGTAGTGTTGGGGCATTTTACAGACTTGAATAAGGCCTCATTCTTTTCAACACCTATTATGTTTGATTCTGGATATATACGCCTTGCATCTAACAGGAATTCCCCAGATCCAAAGGACGGCTCTAATATGTTCTTGGGTTTTACATTTAACTCTGCCAGTTTGCTAAATAATACATCCCTTGCCTTTTTTGGTGTAAAGAATATACCCTGTTCTAAACGCTCTTCTTTGCTCAATGAAGTATTGAACTTCTTTGATGTCTCACGAAACTCTGTCATAGGAACTTCAAGATGTGACACACCCGCATCTTCAAGTGCTTGATGTATATTTGCCTGAATTAAATTAAGAGGCGCTTTACAGGGATTTTTTCTCTCCTTGTGCTTTTTTAAGACAGTCTTCTTAGCGAACTCTTTGCCACATACATCACAGGTTGGTTGGGACATTTCTTACACAGCCTGTGAAAGAGTTTGCAGTCAATTTTTAACTAAAAACAACCAAACCAGGACTGCAAACATTTCTATTTACCGGTCAGTACCGTGAAGTGCCGAAGTTAAGTACCGGTAAGTATCAAATTTAGTTGCCTTTAAAGGCAACTAAATTTCTACAACCTCTCCTATGAAAGTAGCGAAAGTTAATTGCTCTCATCTTTTTGGGGAGCATTTAACTTCGGTACTTCATGGTACAAGTGGCGTTTCATACTGATCTGCCAAGCAGGATTAAGTATACCCTTATGATTACGCCAACGCAATAACAATCCATAAATTGTATTACCAGATTTTACCTCAAGAACATTGCCATTCTTGATTGAATGATATGCCATATCGGACATTTCGGCTTCTGACAACTTATCAGAACAGAACTTTCCATTACACCATAAAAGGTAAATTTTATCAGTTTGTGTATTCTTTACCTTTTCAGAGAAACACTTGATATCAAGTTCTTTCCCATACTTTGTAAGGTAATCTCTAATAGAAGCATTAACAACATCATTTTTCTCCTTTTGAAAGAACAACTCACGCATCTTGAGTTGAGCAAAGAACGGTGTAATACTATATTTTGTACTAGTTACATTTTTCAGATAGAGTTGAAGAGAAGGCTTTACCTCTGTAATACCGCTATCACATGCAATATATTTATCAATATAGTTCTCATACCAGAACTTGTCATAAGTTTCACTAAATAGACCAATCTTTGCTTGTAGAGATAGAAACTGTGGCAGATCGCCGATGTTAGAACCACCATTCTTGAACTCGATCTTTCTATTTGCTACAAGATTTATCCCATTATAATACATGACATCGGCATCATAGTTGAAATTTCTACCCCCTCTTACCTTAATCCGTGTAGAAGTATAAATAGGAACACTTGTCTCTTCTGCAATCCTTTTTAAGGCATCCATCCACGCTTCATACACAATACGCCAGGAGTTTCCGAATTCAGGATTGTCAAGATACTCCTTTGGTGGATTACAGATTATCATTAATACCTTTTCACGGATCTTGTTTGTCGCATCATTATCATTCCTGGTAGAAGTGCTAAAGAATGTTGTAATGTCTGAAACACTCATTGTATATGCTTTTATTAATTGTAAAGTATACAAGTATCATACTTCAAATTTTTACAGTGAACAATGAAATGCCGGTCAGTATCAAATTTAGTTGCCCTTACATGCAACTAAATTTGTACGACCTCTGCTACTTCATGGTAGCGAATTTAGTTGCTAGTGACCAGTACTTAACTTCGTTATTTGATAGTACATAAATAATGATTTAAACCAAACAACATTATTTAATATTAAATGGACGGTTTACAACATTATAGTTTTGCTTGTGCCGACTTTATAGATAATGATGCAGGAGCAGGTGGTGAAAAAAAAATAGAATACATGCCAGAATTTATCAATATAAAAACAATTATTGAAAACCTAGTACAAGCAACTACAAATACATTTGATTTTAATGTATCTAATAAATCAAATGAAGAACGCATCCGTGAACTTAAAAAACTGTTTTGTATTGAAAATCTTAATTTAATTGAGCCGTTTTTAAACCCTATTCATGAACACAATTCGTATAATAAATTATTAGAAATTTCGGACACTTTGTCCAATGAATTATTTAATTCTTATTCTAAAGGGGTTTTTGATTTTTTAAATATTGATCTTAGTGGAAATTATGAAAATTTTGATAAAGAGATCGGAATGCCCCTTGATACATTTAAAACGGCTTTGGACAATTTAAATGTGTCTTATAAAAATTCACTGTTAAATTTATTTAAAGCCGATATTGAACTACGAAATGCAATTAATATTGTACAAAAACTTTTGAGTCAAATTAATATTATTATAAATCTTGAAATTAATGAAAATACACAGGATTTATTAATTTCAACGGCGAAATATGTGCATACTACAATATCTAATATTAATTTATATAATTTATTTTTAAATTTTGTTAATAGCAGAAAAGCATTTATAACGTACCGACAATTAATTAAAAATAAAGACGTGACAAATACTATTGAAAATGAACCAACATGCTCTATTTGTATGAATAATTCGGTTAAACAAATTGCCATACCATGTGGGCATACATTTTGTGATAAATGTATTTTTAATCAACAGACATGTTATATATGTCGTTCTAAAATAGAGAAAAAACACAGAGTTTTTTTTAACTAAAAATATAAAAAAATGAATATGTGTTTATTTTTTATGTTTATTAAAAATGACTGAAATAACGCAAGATTTACCAGATATAAAGGATTTGGGTGCATTTCTTAAAAAATGGATTAGTCTAGAAGAGGAAATCAAGGAAATAGATACATCTATTCGTGAGAAGCGTAAGCAGTCAAAGGCTCTAAAAGAGACGATTCTTCGTATAATGCAAGGAGCGAAAGTTCAACAGATTAATACGAACAAAGGGGCTGTTGTGGATAAAAAACGGACCATTAAAGAGGCTATTTCTGCTAAGTTTATGAAAAAGTGTATGCAAGAATATTTTAAAGGTGACGGAGAAAAGACAAATCAGATATTTGAGTTTGTTGAGGGAAAGCGCAAAGAGGCTGAAAAACATGTTCTGAAATTACAAAAAGACGGTTCAGTTACAGAAGATAAATAAAACGCGTTCGTAAAAACAATTTGTATTTGAATATAAAGATACATAATCTTTTAAAATCTGCTTTATAAATATATAATGTTAGGTGGAGCATTAACAAGTGCGTATGATGCTGCGGTAACTCCTTTTTTTACGACTGAAACATTTAATTCTAATAACGAATCTGCAGATAAGACACAAAATAAGGCCAAAAACATGCTTGTTTCTTTATTAGTATTAACCACTATTTTTGTGTTACTTCTTATTGTTGGTAAGATACTGTGGAATAGTGTACTTATAAAGTTATTTCCTTTCGTTTCACCTGTTAAATCTGTATGGCAGGTTCTTGGTTTATCCATTTTATTGGGTTTGATATTTCCCGGCTGTAACTGTAATACTCCTTTATAAGGGATTGTTATCTAATTATTTGTATTTGTGTTATAGTATAATGCTTATAATTAATTATTAATAATTAATAATAAGTGAGTATCAAATTTAGTTGCCTTGTAGGTCAACTAAATTTGATACTGACCGGTAACAAATAACTTCGGTACTTCATGGTACAATTAGTATTTGGCAAGTTTTTCAACACTAAATGGTATCGTGTATCCGGGATCGCGGGGACCATACGGTATATCTAATGAACTTCGTTTAGCCAAACACCCTGTCCTTAAAACGGCGCCAACCGTGCGAATTACTGCAGTAAAATGTTCCTGTGGAATTTTTGTATCTAAACCATTTCTTTTTGCGATTTGTTGAATTAATGTTTTACCACGGGTTTCATATTTGTCAATCAAAAGAGTAATATCGTCCTCTTTTGTGCCGTTATTTAAACACCGTCCTACAAAATTTCCAAGAGGCTCTATATCATGATTTGTGTTGAACTGTAAACTCATACTCCTATAGCCACTAACTCCATTATTTGTTACATCTGAATCCAAACATGTTAGTTTCATTAAAATAAGTTTCAATTCCTCTCTGTCCGTTGCGTCCTCTGATGGGGCATTAGATGGATCACCACATGTGGGAAAAATACTTAGAAGAACTTGAGCATCAACATTTCTTTGAATACATTTTGGGAAATTCGGAGAGGTTGCTGGATTTGCAAATCCCTCTCTGCTACCCTTTGGAAAATAAGGATACAATCTAAATAATACACCGGTGCCTACAATTAATATTAACAATAATATCAAAAATAGTGATTCCATATTTCTCCTAATATACAGAAAGGTTTTTATACCTTTGTTGTTCGCTTAGCCCGTGTCTTTTGTGCTGGTGGTGGCACAACAACCGTTTGAACGGGTTGCTCTAAAGGCTTGTCAGTCGTCTCCAACCAACTTTTTACCAAAGTTGAAAAGTACCCCTTCAAATATCGTGTAACATTGGCAATTGCTTTTATAGCCGAATCCTGTTCACCATCTTCGGGACTTATAACAACAACCATTTCTTGACGCAGAGGATGGGGAACTTTATAACCTGCATAATTGAGTCGGGGTTCTTCTGTTCCATCTATATGTCTTTCCACTAAGAAAGTTTGTAAAAGATTTCCTAAAGTGTGTTCTTGATTTTGAAATACTAACTCAAAACCGCCCGTTCGTGCTACTGACTTATTTATAACTACCTCAAAATTACCCGTTGGCATTTCTGTGTCCATTTCTACATATAAAGATACCAGATCTTCACATGCCCGTAAGCCTCTTTCTATAATCGTTGGTACGCTCAAAACTCCAACTGACTCTAGATGAAATGTAAAATCATATGGCTCACCTTTTTCGTTTTGAAGATAACATCTCTGTATTTCCATACAATCGTATTCGCGACGCAATTCATTCGCAAATTCCGATGAAATTTTTTGTATATCTGCTACTTTTTTACTTGTTGCCAACCATCTTAAGAAAAGCGCATCTTCGCGCTCCTTTGTGGTATCGCGTGTGTATTCATATGAGCATTGGGCAACTGGAGAATAACGCATATTCACTTTACCCGTAGAGATGGAAGCCCGCGCCTTCAAACTTAATTTTTCTGGGGGTGTATCCAAGTTATATCGCTTTCTCAAAACCGTAATAAGCGCTGTTTCATTTGTAATAGGATCTGGTAGAAAGAAAGTCTGATTTGGAATAAGAGTTTCTGACCCATCTTGATTAAATTTATAGACCTGAATATCAGCGGCCGTGATATTTACTGAAGTTTGACCGACATTTTCAACATTTATTCTGAATTCATATTCTTCGGGATTGAAATCTGCAGGGTTTTCTACGATAACCGGTATCATTCCAAGACGATGCATAAGCATTTCATTTACAAGTGGAGTTGTATTCGTTTGAATTTTAACATCTGATGCCTCTGGGGGTTCCGTTTTAAATCCAACAGTAGGCACTGCTGCAAGAATCTGTCGGCGTAATGTATTTGCTACTGTTACATGAATAGGTGACACCCGAAAAGTGGCTTGTATACGATGTCCATTTTTATTGAAAAGAGGAGGCCCTGTTTCCTTGTACTCTGTAAATCTGGCAGTTTCTGATGACATTTTTTAATCTACTTTATAAAGTATTTATTAATCTCAACTTTATATACTTTACTGCGCAAAATACATTAATCAAAAATACATCCACACAACAATGAGCAACCGAGCAAAGCACGTCTGTTTTTACAGTAAGAAATGCCCACTTTCAAAAGCATTCTTGGAAGAAATTGTCAAAACTCCTTTTACCTCTGAATTCCAATTTATATGTGTTGATCCCGGTCCGAATCGTCCTAAATTACCTACTTGGCTAAATGCAGTACCCACATTAGTCATTGATGGAGAACCAGATCCTCTTGTTGATGAAAAAGTGATGAATTGGCTTTCTTTAAGAAAAATCCAAGCCCCGGCACAAACAAATAATAATCGGTTTGTTGAACCTCCTCCACCACAGGTTACATCTTCTCACAACACAAAGCCTGTTTTTAAAATGCCAGAACCAATTCAAACACGCACAACACCCGGCTCAACTGCTAAAGAAGTAAAACAACCTGTTCCTGAATCGGAGCCTGTATGGAATAGTATGGAAATGTCTTCCGGTAAATGGTCTGATCCATATTCTTTTATAGATGACCAATTCAGTATAGAAAAAGGTACAGGGGGCAGTCGCTTTGAACGAAATTTTTCATTATTGGACGATAACAGTATGACGGGTCATAATTCCGGTGCACCTAAAGAGGTTATGAGTGAAAAAGCAAAAGCCCTTAATAACGCTTTTGATAATTTTAAGAAGGAACGTGATGCCGATTTACCCGGACCTATGGCAAGACGCTAAAAATTTGAACCGCGCTTTATCATCTATTTTTCTTTCAAAAAAAATACTATATGTCAGCATTATCGGCATTTAACAATCAATTAGTCGCTTTCTTTGAAGATATGGCGGATACCTATCCCGAAGAGAAGGATATTAAACAGGCTGCAGATGGATTGAAAACTTTAAAGAAGATGAATCCTAAACTGATTCATAAGACCTTTATGGAGGCCGTTTATACGGAGTTCAAAGAGCCTATTCTTAATAGAAATGAGGATTTATTGGTAAGACGGGCCCATGAAATTTTAAATAGTCCTGGTTATTCTGATATCTCATACGCCTTTTGGATATTTGATAAACATTGGAAAACAATGACAGAATCAAACAAAAATCATGTATGGGATTATTGCAGGGTTCTAATTTTACTTGCTGAAAAGGTTGCCTAAATTTTAAATAAAAATAATAATAACATAAATTACAAAATATATGTTGATATTATCTTATAAAATAATAAATTTATAGATTTTTTAAATTTATTTTTGGTGAATATTCGCCGTTTGTTAATAAGACGTTATTAACGTTATTTACTACCTTATTTTTTGATGAATTGCCACGATTAAAAATGTCGTCATTCTTTTCGTGTAACATATTACGTATTTTATATGCTAAACCCTCTCCAATTACAGATTTAATAGTGTCAGACTCATCCACAATTACGTATGAATCGACATGAACTGCTATAGGAATAGTAGCATTACGATGTTTCGCTTTCCTTGTAAAAAGTTTATTAGAAATTTTGGCAGTTGTTGTCACTTTATCAACAATATTAAATACTTGAAAGCGGCCACCTCCTATAACCTTGGTAACCAAACCAATGAACATTGGTGTTTTATTACCATTTTTAAGATCGCTGAAGTATGTTTCGGCAATAATATTGCTTCCCAAAATTGCCTTCTGCTCCTTTTTATGTACTTTTTTCTGTTGTACTTTTTTTGTCTTATTAGCACCGGGCATTTATATTTTATACGCAGAATTTTATATCTATTAATATAATTTTACGAATAAACAATTCCAATTATCATTATCTATCATTTTATAACCACTGTTTATTAATTTATCTATTATTATTTTGGTTTCATTCTTGTGATCTACATTTTTTAATTTAAGATCAAATTCAACACAAATATATTTTGGAAATATACCATCTTCTACCATTTGATCCAAAACCACAATTTCTGAACCCTCAATATCCAATTTTAAAATATCTATATGAGTATGTCCCAAATTTACCATTATATTTTTAAGAGAATCTACCTCAACATTATCATAATCATTTGAATACATATTTTCAATGAATGTATGTGAAACATATTTTTCATTTAGTGGTTTGTAAAATTTTAATACATCTTTATGCGACCATAGACCGGTTTTGATGTATTTAAACTTCTCAAAATCCGGCTTTGAATTGTGTATGGTTCTTATATAATCTTGTTGAATATCACCTGTAAATTGTGCTTTATTTGTTTGATAATATTGTTGTATCTCTTTGTAATGAGTAAAGGCTCTTTCCGTAGGATCGATTAAAACAATATTTAAATTATGTGCTTTCTGCATTAATATATCAAATGATATATCTTCACCAACGCCCACAGAATAAATTATACTGTCATTTGTCAAAACAATATCTTTGGGGATATTCCAACCACCATAAATAGTTCCATAACGGTTCATACATATATAATAATAAATGTATATTATACATTTAAGTCATAAATTTTTCAAATTTATGACTTAAAATCTGTCTGCGTTCTGAACTTAAGAGCTATTTCCGGAGCAGTATCAAGAATGAGTACTGCGCCCAAATTCAAGGAAATCTACACGCAATTTTTAGCCGAGGTCGGACTGACTTTCCCAGAATTAGATTCAGTTACAACCAAAGCCCATAAAAAAACAGGATGGGTTGAATTTTCCAAAAGTGTTGCTCCTATTCTAGATAAAATAGCAACAAGAGATGCCTCTATTTTTGATAATAAAGGTGTTGAAATTGCCCCTGGTGTTATAATGAATGAAAAATTGTGGAAGTCAGCAGGAAAACCAACGCAAACCGCCATGTGGGATTTTTTAAGTTCATTGGTATTACTTGCTTCTTATGAGAAGAAACACTCTACAAAAAATACCATTCATGAGGATGACAGTTTTTTTGATATTAGTGGAGCCGAAGAACATTTGAAAAAGATGTTTGACGGTTTGGGAAAACAGTTTTCAACAGAATCGTTTAGTAATTTCTTTGACGGCATTAAAGAAGCGGCGGAGGGTTTTAAAGCAAAATTTGGTGAGACAATGGGCATAAGCGGAGAAATGCCTAAAATTCCCGAACGTTTATTCAAAGGTCATATTGCCAAAATTGCAGAAGATTTAGCGCGCGAATTTAAACCGGAAGATTTCGGAATTTCACCAGAACTCATGAATAGTAATGATACTGTGGCTGTATTTGAATATTTACAACAGATTTTTACCAAAAATCCAGAAACACTTATACGGGGGGCAAAGAAAATCGCCTCAAGAATTCAAGAAAAATTACAAAAGGGTGAAGTACGTCGTGAAGAACTGGTTAATGAGGCAGAAGAACTTATGAAAGAATTTCAGAATAATCCAATGTTTAAAGAGATGTTTAGTCATTTGAGTTCAACATTACGTGGTAGTAGTGGAGGTGAATCTGAACCGTCTGAAAGAAGGCGCATTATACAAGAACGGTTGCGAAAGAAGTTTGAAGCAAAGAAAAATGCCAAGAAATAATACATTGAATTACCAGTAGGCGCCGATTTTTAGTTTCTTTTAGACTGTCGAATATTTCAAACCGGCAGTTATCTAAGTTCATAATGATACTGAATAGATTCATTGTGATAATTACATATTTTATCATCTTTTTCATATTTCCGTTCTAAGACAATCCGACTATAGTCTTCTTTGTATTTTTTATATAAGGTTGTATATATTCTTCTGTATTCGCTTGAGAAATAGATTGTGTAATAATCTATATAATCGGTTGTATCCTTTTTCTCAATTGCCATTTTTTCGGCAATCTTGTCTGCTTCTATATGTGCCTCTAAATGTGCTTTGGGATGAGCGTATTTAGTGTACATCTCATTTTCTGCTTGAATACATATTAGACATTCCGTAGGTGTATTATTTCTATCTATATCTCTTTCATACCACATTATTTCTCCACATTCGGATGATGTGCTTTCAATATTAACGTATCTGTCTCCTATAAAATCATAATCCTTAAAAGGCCAGGATGTTGTCTGCATTGTTTAGTTCTTGAATAATATATTTTCTATTTTCGTTTTCAATTTTTAGTGCCGGTTTGAAATGTTCAATGGTCTAATAGCAACTAAAATGGCATGACATCTGCTGTGAAAGTACATAAGTTAATTATCCCCTCTTTTTGGTGGAACATTTTACTTCCATACTTCATAGTACAATCTTAATAAATTTAATATTTTGATAAATTATGAAATTTATTTTATGTGATATTTTCATCAACTAAAAATCATATATTGAAATTAGGGGATACAATGGCAACAATAAGTAGATGTCCAATATTTTGGTTAGATAACCCAAATATTCTATTTGAAAATGCCCGCGATTTTTTTCCGTTTAGTGAAGAATCTAAAATTTGTTCATCAACTGCATTAAATAGTCTTACCCGTTTTGGATTCTATTTGGGACTGTTACTTTTTGTATTAACAAGGGATAAATTCTATTTAGGTATCCCGGTATTTGCAACAGTTTTAGCCATTGCTTTATATTACGGAATGAAAGAGCGTGGTATTTTAAGAAAAGGTCCGTATGAAAACTTTCAAAATGTAGAACCATCAACCGTTATTAATAAAGTATTAGAGGACATTATAGGATTAAATGAACGTACTTCACCGACAAATGCCAACCCATATATGAATTTATTGATCAATGAAATATCCGAATTACCTAAAAAACCGGCTGCTAATAATATTCAACATTCCTATATTAAAAATACAATAGATACGAAAATAAATCGTACAGTTTATAATGATCCCGGTGATGTTTGGAATCGCAATCAAGGACAATTAACTTTTTATACAATGCCCTCTACTAGTTTACCCAATGATCGCGAATCTTTTCAAAATTGGTTATATCGTGTACCCGGTAAGACTTGTAAAGAAGGAAATTCGTCTATATGCGATGTTGCCACCAACGGAAGTCCTGTTGTTTATTTATAATATATCTAAAATAGGGATGACTAGCGAAACTCAATCAAACGATTTCACAGTTAACAAATTTACTCGTATCAACGCCGACGTATGTTCTTATAATCATGAATATCGCGAATCTGTTGGACCAGGGCGATATGCCGTAACGAATTTAGTTCCAGATCGATCAAAGACAATTCCACAAGCCCTTTCAAATCCCACTGTAATCGCAGCCGAAGGTTTCGGATTTGATCAACAACAAATTGATAATGATAGTATTTTGAGAAATAATCCTACTCTTGAAGGTCGGGCAAAGTGTCCGTTGCGGGTACAATCCCGGCCTTTCGCTACTGTTCCCTTTATGGGTGGTGGAAGAGGTAATCAAGAATTAGAGTCCAAACTACAACAATCCGAATTTGTAAGAACTGGGAAAGAATGTGGAAGTGTAACTGAGACATTCTTTAGTACACATTTTGTACCACTCATACCTCATCTGGAAAACCACATACAAAACCCTAAGAATCTTGTCCCGGAAGTGGCGGCTAATGGGTGGATTCGTGGTGGTATTCCAAGTAGACAATATATTAGAGATTTAAATGTTTAATCCAAATAATTTATTTCATATAAATTTTAATATGATTCTTAAAATTTATATAATTAGTTTTTACAAAAAAAATAAATATGCTTTTCAGAAGAGATGTCCCAACCAGCAAGCGTACCTCAAAATGAAAATGTTGTCGCCCCAAATAACTCCAGCCCTATGTGGACTCAAAATTGGACACGCATAGGCTCTACAGAGGGAGGAAATGTGCGCGATCAGCAATCGGCCGATGCGTATTCATATGTACTTATACCTGAAAAATGGGAAAACCCTAACAAATGCCGTAATGCATTAGGAATGGTAGGAGGTTCTGAAGTGTCTCATATATCAGGTAACATCGTTGATCTAGAATCCGATTTATTTGGAATAACAAGAGTGCAATCCAAATGCAATTCTAAGCAATATATACCCAGTTGCCCCCTTGGTGGAAAAACTTGCCCCGATTATCCTACAGATATTAAATTCCAAGATAAAGAAACCGGTGAAATCCGTGAGATAAGCACACAGGCTCGGCATTTACCAACCTGTCAAACATGGTCCTATCCCGCAACACCATTCCCCCGTCCTTATGGACAAGAGACATGTGAGACTAAACGTTTCTAAATTTAACTATACATAACCATTATAATTAAAATTTATTATATAATATATTATATAATAAATCTGGTTATTTTTATTTCTTTTAAAAAAAGAGGATAACATAGGAAAATGGCTACCCCGGCTACAAGAAATTGGACACGATCAAGGACTGATGATTGTCATATAACCGATGATGTTAGAATAACAACCGGACCAGGTAGATATATTTTAGAAGCCCCAAATGGTTATGCTAATGCCACTTTTGCTCCAGAACCAACTACACGTTTACAAAAATGGGGGGCAAATCAAGTTAATGATTTTATAAAAACCGATGTAGAATCCGATTTATGGAATATAAATCGCGGAACTACACGTGAAGTATGTGGGTTATATGACCCAAATGATAATCGCATGAATTCTTCTAATAAGAAGAATATACCAGAGGCTTCTTTTCCTCAGACACATGCCCGTTTAACCGATCCACCCTGTACTTTGAGGGATTCGGGTTGGAATCGCTTTGAATGGCTCTGTCAAAACCCCCAAGATAAAGCAATGGTACCATTTGATTGGTTTATACCAGGTCGCCTTTTACATAAGGATTCTCATAGACCATGTATTCCTACTCCTCTAAATACTAGACCATCGTTACCCGCCCATTTAAGTATATCACCTGATACCGTAAAAGTACCCGGTGTATATGGTGTAAGCATGGCCGAAGCAAGTGCGTTAGGTTTAGCAGAAACCCCGGCACGTGTATTACCTCCAAAATCTCTTAGTTCGGAATATTCTTTAGAAAATAACAATAATATGCTACTTGATGGTCGTGATATAATGTGGCCAGAATCAGGCTCCACGAATCATGTGGTGTCTCCTGTTCCTACTGGACCACCTTCTGTATCATGGCAAAGAAATGATTACGCACGGGATTTATATAATACGAACTCCACCCCTACAAGCAATATGTACGGCGATGTATTACCCGGTCCCGCTTTGAATACTATTAATTAAATCATCGTAATTTTATTTTAAAATTTAAATGATTTTTAGCGGAAACTTAAATGTTTAATTAACTAGAAGACCGTCAGGAGAGGATGGAAACAGCCGCCTTTTTAGGAATGCTTGGACTTGGTTATGCAATGTCTAAACCACAAAAAACAACTGAAGAATTTATAGCACCAATAGACGATATACCTAAAACAAATAACTATGAATCTATTGTACCTGGCGTCGCAGTTAAACAGCCACCATTGAAATATGAAGCCCCTGTCGGAGTTCGTAGTAGTTCTACGAAAGAACTTGATATGTTATATAATTTTCCTATGGGAAAACGTGTTGCTAGTGAACCCAATCCTGGGCAACAAGGCGGATATTTAGGATTTCCTGTACCCACTATTGAAACATCAATGGATAATAAAAATAAAGCGATAAAGCCCATGGTTCAAATATCAACCGACAGAGTTGAAAAAACCCCGGTTTTGGCAAAAGAAACAAAATTTATATCACCTTTATCTGGTCTTGAAATGAAACCCGAAGATTTTACTCATGCCAATATGGTGCCGTTTTTTCGTGGTACACTGAAACAAAATATGAATGACACGGCAAATAGCAATTTATTAGATACATATACGGGGGGTGGAACATATCAACAAGAAAAACGGGAACAGGGGGCGATGTTTGACCAACAGAGAGAACCAACGGGAGTGCCTTTCGGTTCAGAAATTGCTACCGATTATATGCAGGAACGTGTAGTTGCCCCCACAAATCGTGCAGGAGAAAGACCTTTTGAACAAGTTCGTGTGGGAAAAGGTTTAGGTGAGGGTTTTACTAGCATTCCAAGTGGAGGATATCAACAGGCTTCATCATTAAATTATGCACGGCCTAAAACAACAGATGAAATCCGTGTAGCCACAAAACCAAAAGTGTCTTTTAAAGGGGTTACTATAGCGGGTTCCAATTTTGTTACACAACCTGGTAAAATTGGTGAAGTTAGAAAATATACGCCAGATACATTTTATATAAATGAAAAAGGCGAACGCAATTTTACAACAACCGGTGCAAGTCTTAAAGCCACAGAACGCCCAGTCCAAGTAATTAAAAATACAACACGCCCTGAAACAACGTCAGAGTATGCCGGTACAGCAAAGTCATCTGATTTTAATGCTACATATACGGTTCCTTCTACCCGTGCACCAATGGTAAAACAACATGGTTCGTGGGGATATCGTAACGCAAATGCCACAAATTATACCGATAAAAATACAGATGCAGAACAAAATGATTATGGAAAAAATTCTATTGAAATAAGACCAAATGAACGATATTTTACTGGCGAAAGAGGTCAAACATTAAATCCCGTACCCGCCGAAGGCGGTAAAATGACATTACCTCTCCAAGATGGGCCGCGCCAGACGCGTAAAGATGAAATGATAGGAAATCCCAATCAAGCCGGTTATTTCTCAAGTGGAATTGAAAAGGGGCCGGCATATGATCCAAATGACATTGCTAAAACCACTATTCGTGAAACTACTGAAAATAGCGATTATCTGGGAACGGCAAATGGACCAATACGTTTAACCATATACGATCCCACAGATTTAGCAAGGACTACCATAAAAGAAACTACTGAAAATAGCGACTATGTTGGTACTGCAACTGGTCCTAAAAAATTAACGGTATACGATCCAGATGACCTGGCACGTACTACTGTAAAAGAAACAACAGGTGACTCGGATTATATCGGTATTGTTGCTCCAATTGGCGCACAGAAATTGACTATTTATGATCCAGATGATATAACACGTATAACACAAAGAAACACTGTTAAAAATTTTGATTATACCCGTAATGTATTTACTAGCGGAACACCTGAAGCCGCTTATTTACCATATACTGACATTGCTAGAGTAACGGATAAAGAAGAATTGTCGTCTAAATCTGAATACTATGGCAATTCTGATCCAAATTACCCACAAATTATGATGAATCCATTTTTAGATGGAGCCAGAAAGACTCAGAAATCAGGCATATCGGCTAAATCAGCCTATACAGGTAGTGGTTACAGTGAAGATAAAAAACCACTAGTTAACCCGTTTGTAGATGGGGCAAGACTTACACAAAAAGCCGCTATATCTGCACGTTCTGCATATGCCGGTTCTGCAGGGCCTGCATCTACAAAGGCTTCCAGAGATGAACATGCCGAACGTGCTATGCGCCATTATCCTCAAAAAGAAAATGTCGCAAAAGGTCGCGCACCGGCAGGAAATATTGCTATATTTAATGGCGAAGAATATATGAATGTACAACACCAAAAGATAGAGTCGGATTATATTAATGATCGTTCTCCAGTTGTGAATAGAGTTATGGCAGTCACTCCATCTGAGGGAGAAATCGGTATTATGCGTCCTAGAACTGTTTTAAAAATGGATGTTAGTAGAGAACGCATGGAACCTGCTATTGTGAATGGTTTGGAAACAAATCCATATATTATTCCCTTACATGGTCCTTTCAAATAAAAAGAATTAATTTTTAGTCAAATATTCATACCATGAAGTACCGAAGTTAATTGACCCCTGTTTTTGGGGTCAATTAACTTCGGTACTTCATGGTACAACTAAATGTGCTTAACTTTTTACTGACCTGTATGAAACGGTCTAAACCCAAATGTATTTATTTCTATTAACATGGATACGCCAATCATAGATCCGTATTCCCCAAAAGTTGTTGATGACATAGTCGGCAATTCAGATACATGGAAACTTATTGAGAATAAAATTATGGCGAAAATATCTCCTCATTTAATCATATGTGGACAATCTGGAATAGGTAAATCAACATTTGTACGCGTATGCTTGCAAAATAGAGATTTCAAAGTCTTTACGCACAATTGTATTGCCGATCCAGGATTGCGTGATGTAAGAGATGCAATACGTTCTTTTGCACGTGGTGGTCTTGATGGTAATGGTAACCATAGATGGGTTGTATTAGAACATGCGGATTCATTAACATCAGATACACAGGCCTTTTTGCGTCGTCTTTTAGAAACCGCTTCAGGTTCAACGCGATTTATTTTTGAAGTGAGAGAGAGTAGTGCAATATCTGAGCCAATTTTATCGCGCTCACTCCTCTTTAATATAGATACTCCTTCTCAACAAGATATACGCTATGAAATACTACGTAGAACAAATCATGAAATTTCCGTTGAACAAGCAGAATATATAGCAAACGATTCTTGTGGAAATGTTCGTATAGCAATAAATCAGGCTTTGGCTTTTTGGAAAACAAAAGTTGATATTTCTATATTAGGCAATGGTGTAAATATGGCAGATTCTGTAATGAAATCTATACCAGAAAAGGATACAGATGAATATGGTGTATGGCTATGTAATACACTTCATAAATTCAAGAAACAAGGTATTGATTTAAGAGCCACAATACGAACAAATATGACAGACAATGTAAATGCTATGCGTGTTCTTTCTCATTGGAATCGTCCCGGTGGAGCAAGTAGTCGCTCTTTATGGTTGTATGCAATGTGCGTATAATTATTTTAAAAGTAACCGTGTGTAAAAACAAATATGGACTCTATATCAACTTATTCAGATGCTAGAAGTGAATATTTAAAGCAATTATCAACATGGATTGCACCACATATGATACATCATTATCGTAATTTATGGTCTGAATGTATAAAACGTGGTGGAGAACAAAAAGCCATGTTGTATTTTCAAGAAAAATGTATGGATGTACCTAAATGGAATCAGGATACTATTGATGAAAATGTGAATAAACTTTTGGATATATGCCGTTGCGATTATTTAGAAGAACTTATGGCCGCCGTATTTATAGCACATACAAAGGTGCTTATCGCCATTCGTGTATCCTCAAAACACAAAAAACTTCAGATAACACTTCCTAAATTAGACCACTTTTTACATAGGGTATTTTCCGAGTGCGCACGTAATTTTTGGAAGGCTCCATTTTTATTTTTGGGAAACCAACAACCAATTGAAATGCAGAAGAATCTATTACAGGCTGAAAGTTTATGTGTTGACGGTATTTCTTCTGCCGTGAGAAGTCTATTACCAATTAAAAATATTTTGAATGAATATTTATCTGACGAAGTACATTCGGCGGAACCAATCGTAGATAATGACGATAAAAATGCGGATAAACAAGAATCTACTAGTTCAGGAGGCGACCATTCAAGTTTACAAACAACAAAATCTATGTCGAACAATGATGATATAAAAACTGTAAGTACGAAGTCTGAACCAGTTATTGAGGAAATAAAAACTGTAAGTACGAAGTCTGAACCAGTTATTGAGGAAATAAAAACTGTAAGTACGAAGTCTGAACCAGTTATTGAG
>Ga0209617_10000042_pt1 | contig 42632 bp, 33 predicted proteins | sample LakEriepJuly2011_2_FD_187459 | JGI IMG/M metagenome (GOLD analysis project Ga0209617, IMG submission 187459) | Freshwater microbial communities from dead zone in Lake Erie, Canada - CCB epilimnion July 2011 (SPAdes) (version 2) | ecosystem: Environmental > Aquatic > Freshwater > Lentic >...
CCGGCTCGTTCGCGGCACGGTCGCCGTGAAGCAGCTGCGCGGGCCGGTGGGCATCGTGCAGATCGGCACGCAGGTCGCCGATCGCGGATGGACCTACCTCGTCTTCTTCCTCGCCGTCATCAGCGTGAACCTGGCCGTGCTGAACTTCCTGCCCCTGCCGATCGCCGACGGCGGGCACATGTGCTACCTCGTGTACGAGCGCATCACCGGCCGCGAGCCGAGCGTGCTCTTCCAGAACATCGCCTTCCTCGCGGGCTTGCTGCTCTTCGGCGCGCTCTTCGTGGTGACCTTCTTCAACGATGTCGCCAGGCTCGTGGCGGGTTGACGAAACCAGCGGCTGCCCGCGCGCGAAGCCCCCGCCATGGACCAGCCCGTCTCGATCGTCACCGGCGCCGGCAGCGGCATCGGCCGTGCCACCGCCATCATGCTCGCCGAGCGCGGCCATCGCGTCACGCTCGTGGGTCGCACGGCGCTTGCGCTCGAGGAAACTGCGGCCCTCATCCGCGAACGGGTGCCGGGTGCCACGCTCTTTCCGTGCGTCGCCGATGTCTGCGATCTTGACCTGGCTGCGATGGTCGTCGACCGCACGCATGCCGCCTGGGGCCGCATCGATTGCCTGGTGAACGGCGCGGGCTCAGCGCCGAAGGCGCCGATCGAGGCGACCGACGAGGAGCTCCTCGAGAACACCTTCTACGTCAATGCGTTCGGCCCCGCGGCACTCATCGCTCGCTGCTGGCCGCACTTCGTGCAGCAGAAGTCAGGCTGCATCATCAACATCAGCACGATGGGCGCGTTCGATCCCTTCCCGGGGTTCTTCGTCTATGCGGCCGCGAAGAGCGCGCTCGATTCGTTCACGCGCAGCGCCTGGCGCGAGGGGCGCCGCCACGGGATCCGCTCGTTCTGCATCAATCCGGGTGCCGTCGAGACCCGCATGCTGCGCCAGAACTGGGACGAGAAGATCATCCCGCCGGCCAAGACGCTGCAACCCGAGGCCATCGCAACGGTGATCCTCGATTGCGTCGAGGGCCGCCGCGACGCCGAAGCCGGGAAGTCGATCCCCGTACCGTCGCCGTGAGGCGCTCGCTCGACTCAGTGCAAGCCCCGCTCACAACCGCCGGCGCGCGCCGGTCGCGCGCTGCATGTCGCGCTTGGCTTCCTTCTCCTTGATGTGCTCGCGCTTGTCGCCCTTCTTGCGGCCGAAGCCGACCCCCACCAGGACCTTCGCGCGGCCCTTCACGAAGTAGATCTTGAGCGGGATCAGCGAGGCCCCCTTGGCCTTCTGCTGGGTGGCCAGCTTCTCGATCTCGCGCTTGTGCGCGAGCAGCCGCCGGACCCGGGTCGGTGCGTGCTGGTGCTGGGGCAGTGCCTGGGGGTACTCCGAGATGTGGACCCCGTGCAGCTCGAGGCTGGCGGGCGTCGCCTTGGCCATGACGAAGCCCTGGTCGAGCTGGACCTGGCTGTTGCGGAGGCTCTTGACCTCGGTCCCCAGGAGCTCGATGCCGCATTCGAGGGTGTCCTCGATGGCGTAGTCATGGCGCGCCCGTCGGTTCTCGATCGTGGGTTCCCGGGAGGTGGAGCGCTCCTTGGCGGCCATCGGGCCAAGGCTACCCCTGAAATGCCCAAAAAGTGCCCGCTGGTGGTCGCCAAACCCGGTCCTGCGGGCAATACTCCCTGAGTCCGGATCAGCGGTGCCCCGGACAGAGACCCCACGACCGGCATCACCCTGCCGGGTCTTTCAACCCACGGAGAAACGAATGCGCCCCACGCTTGGATTCGTCGCCGCACTGACCCTGACTCTTGCGCCCACCGCCCTCGCGCAGGTCGGTCAACTCCCCCGCACCAGCCCCGCCGAGGCCCGCAACGCGTTCCTCGAAGCGAACGCCGGCACGGGCTTCTTCATCAACGATCATGGCAACCTGACCCGTGTGTACGGTCGCGCGTTCAGCCAGGGCAACAGCCCGGTCGCGAGCGCCGCCGCGTTCGTCGCGCAGCATGCATCGATCTGGGGTGCCGATGCATCGCAACTGCTCCCGATCGGGCCGTGGGGTGAAGGCGAACACATGATCCCGCTGATGTGGGATGCGGTCACCGGAACCTACGACTTCTCGCTCGTCGGCTACACGCAGGCCGTGCACGGCGTGCCGGTCTTCCGCAGCAGCCTGCGCCTGCTCGTTCGCAACGAGGCCGGCTTCCCGCTCGTGCTCGCTTCGAGCGATCTCAAGGACTTGGGCAACTTCCCCGAGACCGTGAAGGCCTTCATCGCCGTCGGCGCTCCGCTCGATCCCTCCCGCTACGCGAGCAAGCTGCAGAAGCGGCTCGCCGCGGCGGCGGCCGACGTGCCCGCCGAGCTGGTGATCTTCGCCGGCGAGGACGACCTGAAGGTCGCGCCTCGTCTGGGCGTGAAGTTCATCGTCGATCGTGGCGTTCCGGGCGACGCGGACCACGCGCGCCTGCTCTACATCACCGACCCAACCACGGGCGAGGTGCTCTTCGAGGAAGATCAGATCTGCTATGCCGATGCCACGGGCACGGTGTTCGGCCAGGCTACCTCCGGCTTCCAGGCCGACGCTTGCAACGTCGAGAACTCTGCCCCGTTGCAGTATGCGGGCGTGTCGATCGGCGCCACCAGCGTCTTCGCCGACGTGAACGGCAACTACGTCATCCCCGGCCAGACCGGTTCGGTCACGGTCACGAGCACGCTGGCGGGCAAGTACTTCAAGGTGTTCAACGCTGCGAACGCGAATTCCACCCCGACGTCGACGGTGACCGGCCCCATCAGTGCGCAGCTGAACACGATGTTCAACTCCGACAACCTCGTCGAGGCCGCCCGCGCCGAGGTCAACGCCTACCGCCACGCCAACATCGTTCGTGACTTCGCGCTGGCGAACAACCCGTCGTACCCGACGATCGCGAACCAGTTGAACTTCTCGATCAACGTCCAGGTGAGCGGCAGCTGCAACGCCTTCTACAACGGTTCCTCGATCAACTTCTACCCGGCCGCCGGCGGCTGCAACAACACCGCCTTCAGCACGGTCGTTCACCACGAGTTCGGCCACCACATGGTCGCCTCGGGCGGCAGCGGCCAGGGCGCGTACGGCGAAGGCATGAGCGACTGCATGTCCCTGCTCATCAGCGATGACCCGCGACTGGGTCTGGGCTTCCAGGCCTGCAACACCGGCATCCGCAACGCCGACAACACCTGCACCTACTCGGCCACCGGGTGCAGCTCGTGCGGCAGCGCGATCCACAGCTGCGGCCAGCTCATCTCAGGGTGCGTCTGGGACACGCGCGAGGCACTTGGCGCCAAGTACGGCAGCGCGGCCGGTCTTGCGCGCACGAGCCTGCTCTGCGTGAACAGCATCCCGCTGCACACCGGCACCACGATCGCGGGTGACATCACCATCGACTTCCTCACGCTGGACGACAACAACAGCGACATCGCCGACGGGACGCCGAACTACAACGAGATCAACGGTGCCTTCACGCTCCACGGCCTGCCCGGCCCGGCGCTGCAGTTGCTGGCGTTCTCGTTCCCCAACGGCATCCCGGCCACTGTGTCGCCCGCAGGCACCAGCACGCTGGCCGTGAACGTGGCGCCGCTCGCCGGTACCCCGCAGCTCGGCAGCGGCACCTTCTTCTGGCGCAACGGCGGTACGGGCTCGTTCACCGCCGTGCCGATGATTCAGGGCGCATCCAACCAGTACACCGTGCAGGTGCCTGCCACCACGTGCCTGAGCAACGTCCAGTGGTACGTGTCAGCCGCGACCACCAGCGGTTCGACGGTCACGAGCCCGAGCACCGCCCCGGCAGCGTTCTACAGTTCGCTGAGCGCGAGCGCGGTCGACCAGGTGATCTTCGACACGATGGAGACGAACACCGGGTGGGTGGTCGGGACGCCGACCGACACCGCCACGTCCGGCCAGTGGGTACGGGTAGACCCCGTCGGCACCGCGGCCCAACCCGAGAATGATTACGGTGCGGGCACGCTCTGCTGGGTCACCGGCCAGGGCGTGGTGGGTGGCGCCAACGGCGCGGCCGACATCGATGGCGGCACGACCACGCTCACGAGCCCGGCCTTCAGCCTGGCCGGCTACGAGGACGGCATCCTGTCGTACGCGCGTTGGTATTCCAACAATGCCGGCGCCGGACCGAACGAGGATTCCATGCCGATCGAGATCAGCAACGACGGCGGTACCACGTGGGTCCAGATCGAGCTGGTCACCGAGAACCTGAACGCATGGGCCCTCAAGTCATTCCGCGTTGGTCAGTTCGTGCAACCCACCGCGTCCATGAGATTCCGGGTTCTGGCACGCGATCTGGGTACCGGCTCGCTCGTTGAAGCTGGCATCGACGACTTCAAGGTTGAAGGTGTGGCGTGCTCGACAGCCAACCCCGCTGACCTTGACGGCAACGGTGCCGTCGATGGCGGGGACCTCGGCCTGCTGCTGGCCGGATGGGGATCCTCCTCGCCCGACCTGACTGGTGATGGGCTGGTTGACGGCAGCGACCTCGGCCTGCTCCTCGCTGCCTGGGGCAGCTGAGCACGTCCCTCCTGTGTGTGTTTCCAGCGGGCTCCGGCATCTGCCGGGGCCCGCTGTGTTTATCGGGACAGCATGCCGATCGAACTCATCAACGCCTGCCCGCGCTATACTTGCCGCCCCTGCTTCCTGCGCATGTGGCGAAATTGGCAGACGCGCCAGCTTGAGGTGCTGGTGGGGCAACCCATGGAGGTTCGAGTCCTCTCGTGCGCATTGACCGTCGCGGATCCCGCGACGGTCTTTCTCTTTTCGAGTGCGGCGTCCCGCGCCGCAGGAAACCAAGTGCGGCGTCCCGCACTGACCACATGACCAGCCTTCCCGTCACCACCGAACCAACGCTGCGCGTGAACGAGGTCTTCCACTCGATCCAGGGCGAGAGCACCTGGGCCGGCGTGCCGATGGTCTTCGTGCGGCTCACGGGCTGCCCGCTGCGGTGCCATTACTGCGACACGAGCTATGCCTTCCGCGAAGGCACGACCATGCCGATCGCTGCGCTGCTCGAGCGCGTGCGTGCATTCGGGTGCCCGACGGTCGAGTTCACTGGCGGGGAGCCGCTCGCCCAACGCAATGCCTTCCTCGCCATGGCCACGCTCTGCGACGAGGGCTTCACCGTGCTCGTCGAGACGAGCGGCTCGATCGACATCTCCCCCTGCCATCCAAGCATGGTCCGCATCCTTGACCTGAAGACACCAGGCAGCGGCGAGTCGGATCGCAATCGCTGGGCGAACCTCGCCGACCTGCGTCCTCGCGATGAAGTGAAGTTCGTGATCACCGATCGCGCCGACTATGAGTGGGCCCGCGAGCTCGTGCTGCGCGAGCGGCTGCACGAGCGCTGCCACGCGGTGCTCTTCAGCGCCGCTCACCGCCAGGCCGGCGACGCCGACATCCGTGGCTGCGAAGGGCTGTCGCACCGCGCGCTCGCCGAATGGATCCTTGCGGACCGCCTGCCCGTGCGGCAGCAGGGACAGCTCCACAAGGTCATCTGGGATCCATCGACCCGAGGGGTCTGACCCCTCGGCGCCAGATCAGTAGACCCAGCCCTCGATGAGCGCTTGCTTCGGCGCGACCGTTGGTGCGGGTTCGAGTGCCAGCACCAACGCATCGAGCAGGTCACCTTCCTCATCGGCGATCGCCTGCTCGCCCACCGACTCGGGCACGACCAACCCGGCGCGCACGGCACGGGAGAGAATGTCCTCGCGGACCTCACGCGGACGATCGCCCTTGCCCTTGTAGCCCTTGTGCGGCCAGCCGCGGCGCTGAAGGTCGCTCGATGGGCAGCTCTCGCACACCACCGTCTGCATGCCCTTCGCGCCGGCAACCACTGGCTCGAGGCGAACACCCGCCTCCGCCAGCGGCAGCAGGATTTCGCAGACGAAGGTCCACGTCTGCTTGAAGACGCGCAGGTTCGTTGGAGGCATCGGCGTGCTGAGTTCGTGGTCGCATGCACGCCTGGGCTCCTGCCGCGTCAGCGTGCGCAGGCCGCTGCGCCAGTCACGCGCGCCGGCAAAGCCCGCCATCCAGTCGGCACAACCCTTCCAACCGCTCACGCCGGCTTCCTCGAGCGTGGGCATGGCGAGGCCCATTGGCGCATCGATTCGCCAGAGGTGCGGGCGACCATCGGCCGCGCTGGCGCGGATGCGTTCGAGCAGGCCCTTGCGATCGGCGCGCTCGACCTGCACCGGCGTGGTGCGACCATGCCGCGTGGCGATGCGGATCTTGTGCGCACCGCCGGATTCGGCACCGCTGAAGTCAACGCCATGGATGATGAGCCAACGTTCCATCCCGCCGAGCCTATCCACCCGGGAGCAGGGTCGTCGCGAGGCCTGAAGCCATGATCGGCTTCGAGGGCACGGAAGAGGGTGGTCAGTTCATCGAACCGCAGCTGCCGGCATTCTTGCCGCACGGGCAGCAGCCGCCAGTGTGCACATGCGTGCTGCCGACGGGCGAGCCGCCCACGCCGAACACGCTGTGACGCCGCTTGAAGGTGCGACCCTTGCCGGCAGGATCCTCGACGGGTCCGTCAGCGTCCCTCATGGGGCGAAGCAGCTCGATCACCTCGCCGTCCTCGATGCACTCGTACTCGTACAGGGGCATGCGGATCAGGATAGGCGAGGACGATGGTCGAGCGAAGCATCGTCACGGCGGTTGCGACCAGGCTTGCCCTTTGGCGCAGCGCCGCGCGTGGATGCGCCACCGCGCCGATCGCCACCCGAGCGCGAACCCTTCGCGCCCTTGCGGTCACCATCCCGTGCACCCATCACGCCCCGCGCGCCATCCCGCGTGCCGCGCGGCGCGGGCTTGGCGTTCGGTCGCGCCTCGCCGCGAGGAGCGGCTCGCGGGGCCCCATCGCGCGGGCGCGACGCGGCGCGGCTGCTGGCTGGCCCCCGCTCGGCACCGGCTCTCGCCGAGCCCCGCTCGGCGCGGGCCTTCGCTGACAGCTCGCGCGTGCGCTGGGCACGGCGCTCGAGGCGATCGCTCTTCTCGTTGCGACGCGATGCGTGGATGCCGCGTCGCTTGCGCACAGGGGCGCCGCCCTCGTTGCGTTCGGCACGCTCGCGACGACGATGGATCGTGGCAGCATCCGCGAAGGCGTCGCGCCGGACCTGATCGAGTTCCTCGGCGGTGAGGTCGCGCCACTCGCCGACGGCCAGGCCCTTGAGCCGCAGCGGCCCCATCTTCACGCGGCGCAGCTTCTTCACGGGGTGACCCAGCGCCAGCAGCATGCGACGGATCTGGCGATTGCGGCCCTCGAAAAGCTCCATGTACAGGATCGTTTTCTGACGGTCACGCGCGATCACGTCGAGACGACCGGCCTTCGCCTTGCGACCGGGGCCTCGCTCGCCATCACTCAGAAAGACGCCGCGCTCGAGTCGTGCGAGATCCTCATCCGACAGCTGGCCCGCGACCGTCACCTCGTAGCCCTTGTGCATCTCGTAACGCGGATGCGTCAGTCGATTAGCCAGTTCGCCGTCGTTGGTCATGAGCAAGAGGCCCGATGAATCCATGTCGAGCCGGCCGACCGGGTACAAGCGCAAGCCGCTCGGATGCTCGACCAGGTCCACCGCGCAGGAGCGCCCTTCCGGATCGCTGTTCGTGCAGACCACACCCTTGGGCTTGAAGAGGAGCACATACGCCACCCGCGAGTCCCGGCGCACGCGACGACCATCGGCCACAACCTCATCCTTGGTCGGGTCGATCCAGGCTGGAAGGCTCGCGACCAGCGTGCCGTTCACCTCGACAAGCCCCTCGGCGATCATCTCCTCGCAACGGCGGCGGCTCGCCACGCCCGCATCGGCAAGGAACTTCTGCAGACGGACGCCGCGTGCGGCGTCGGTGAAGGGATGGTCGGCCTTGGGCATGCCCGCAAGTATGACCGCTATCCTCGCCGCATGCACGGCGAAACGCTGCTCATCCTCATGCTCGCTGCGCAGGATGCACCCACCGGCACGCTCGGCACGGGCCAGCGGATCGCGCCCGCAACGCCTGAAGCTGCGGTGCTCATCGATCCGTTCGCGGCCGGCTCGATCGTTGGCGATGCCGTCGCCGAGCACCGTCTCGCGGAACCGCTTCGCGCCACAGCCGGGTTGATCCGCCGATTCGGCATCGAGCGGCGCGATCCCAACGACTCGCCTTGGGTGGTGCGGTGCTTCGACGAACCCTGGCTCGTGGCGGACATCGCCCGGGCCACCACCGCTCCGATCCGCTCAGGCTTGCCGCCGATGCAGAGCCTTGCCGTGACCGCGGCCCAGGCACTCGGCCAGCGCTTCGAACCATCGGCCGGTCAAGGCACGCTGCCCATGGCCGACACGCAAGGAGCGATCTTCGCCCTGGATTTCCTCGCCAACGGCGCGCGCGTTCATCGAATGACCCTGCTCGACCCTGTGCTCGAGCGGCTCGTGTGCGATCGAGCCGAGCTTCGCCAACGCGCGATCGGGCTCGCCGAGCGCAGCGCCAAGTCGGTCATGCTCGACGGCCCGGAACTCGAGCGGGACCTGGCGCTGATCCGCGCGAGCACGGCAGCGGGATGGGCCGCCATTCCGGCGCTGCTCTCGCACCTCGACGCGGAACTGCCGCGCGGCATCGACTGGGCCGCCCAGGAAACGGCGACGATTCCGGAACCGCTCACCGGCAAGCTCGATGGCGCGATCCTCGCTGCCGAAGTGATCGATGGCCTGGGCTGGGTCGTGGTCGGCGGCACGGGCCCCAATCGATACGACATGGACGCCATCGCTGCCGTGCTCGATCCGGCGGGCGATGATCGGTACACCTGGGGAAGCGGCGCTGCCATGGATTCGGTGATCGTCGACCTGGGCGGCAACGATCGCTACGAAGGCGGCGCCATCGGTGGCCCAGCATCGGGCATCGCCTGCCTTGCCGCCATCGATGACCACGGCGGCAACGATCACTATCGCGGCGGCCTGCTGTCGATCGGTGCCGGTGCATTCGGCGTCGGCCTGATCCGCGACCGTGGCGGCGACGATCGCTACGAGGGCGGTGCGTGGAGCATCGGTGCCGCGATGTACGGAGCGGGCATCCTGCTCGATGAAGGCGGCGCCGACGATGTTCGCGGCGGCACGCTCTCGCAAGGTGTCGGTGGCCCTCGCGGCATCGGCGCGCTCATCGATCGCGCCGGTGACGATCGCTACATCGCGGACTTCGGTGCACCAAGCGCGTACGGCACGCCCGCGACCAACCTTGCGTTCAGCCAGGGCGTGGGCTACGGATTCCGTCGCTTCGCCGCAGGTGGCATCGGCATCCTGTTCGATGCCGCCGGTGACGACCGCTACGAAGGCGGCGAGTTCTCGCAGGGCGGCGGCTACCTTCATGGTCTGGGCGTTCTGCACGATGCAGGCGGTCGCGATCTCTACCGCGCCGATCGTTACAGCCAGGGGTTCGCGGCCCACATGGCCTTCGGCGCGCTGCTCGATGATGCGGGCGACGACGTCTACTGGGGCCGCACGGCAGCCAATCAAGGCGCCGCATGGGATGCCTCGAGCGCGGCGCTCGTGGACGCGGCGGGCAACGACCACTACCGCGGCAGCGTGCTTGCGCAGGGATCCGGCGCGATGCAAGCGATCGGCATGCTGCTCGATCTGGCCGGCGACGATCGCTATGACGCACCCGGCCCATACGCGCACGGCGAGAGCGGCAACAACACCTACCACTGCGCGACGGGCGTGCTCTCCTTCAGCCTCTTGCTCGATGCCGGCCCCGGCGCCGCGCGGATCGGCGATGCGCAGGCCACCGGCACCACCGTCACGGGCTCGGCCAATGCAGAGCAGCCCTGCGAGAGCAGGCTGCATGGGCTTCGCATCGTCACGCCGACACCCGTGGCATGGCCCAAGCTCCCCTCGCCCTAGCATGCCACACGTGCCCGATGCCGATCGCTCCCTCGTCACGCTGAAACCGAGCCTCAAGGGCACGGCGAGCTTCCTGGTCGCGTCATGGCGCCGATTCCGCACGACGGATCCCGCCGAGATGGCCGCCGCGCTCAGCTTCCGCACGCTCTTCAGCCTGTTTCCCCTGCTCGTGGTCGCCACGCTGCTCACGAGAGCGATCATGGCCGACCGCTTCGAAGCATTCGTCGGCGGGCTGATCACCGAGGTCGGCTTGGATGACCTGCAGATCGGTGACGATGGCGCCGTCGCCGGTGAGTGGCTGCGCGGCCTGGTCCGCGATGCGGCAGGAATCAACCTGTCGGGGCTCGGCCTCGTGGGCGGAGCTGCGGTGGTCTTCTCCGCGATCTGGCTGCTCGTGGCGATCGAGCGCAGCTTCGACCGCGTGGCCGCGACCAACGTGCGTCGGACGCTGCGCCGCAAGCTCCTGGTGTACTGGACCGCCCTCACGCTCACGCCGGTGCTGCTTGGCGCCGTGCCGCTCGGCGTGAAGCTGGGGCTGTCGATCTCGAAGTTGGCCGACTTGATGCCGGCCTTGGCCGATTTCATCAGCGGAACCACCGGGTTCCTCTCGATCTGGGCGCTCCTGTTCGCCACCTACGCGTTCATTCCCAATCGTCGTATGTCGTGGAAGGCAACGCTTGCGGGCGCGCTCGGTGCCGCGCTGGCGATCGTTGCCGGCAAGGCCGCGCTCGGCTCGCTCGCCGCACGCAGCTTCGGGGCGAGCAAGCTCTTCGCGAGCCTCGGCCTGCTGCCGGTCCTGATGTTCTGGATCTACTTGATGTGGATGGTCGTGCTCTACGGCCTGCACCTGGCGGTACTCATCGACTGGACCCTGCCGCGCCTGCGCGTTGGGGCCCTGCGCCATGCGCGATGGGAAGCCATCGACGATCCAGGACGCCCACGAGCCACTGGCCGCCGACGGACGCGGCGCGTCCGCTGATCAGCGCAGCACGAGCGGACAGGGCCGATCGACTCATGGTGCGGGAGGATTCGCCCGCACCGTCACGGACTTGGGGTGCCCACGGGCAACGACGGCGAGGGCATGGACTTCGCTGGGGCCTTCGTCTCGGGGTTCTTGGAGGTTCCCGCTGCCTCAGGCACCGGTCGCCCGTCGATGGACCACGACTGGGCGGCACGCACGGCATCCGTGCGCTCGGACTCGGGAATCTGCTCACGCAGCCAGAGCACGTACGACCGCTGCACGGACTCGATCGACCCGAAGCACGATTCGAAGATCGCCTCCGGTGCCTCACCGGGCTTCGCGTCGCGGCATGCTGCGAGGAAGGCCTTGAACTCCGCGGGTCGCTCGAGCATGCACCAGCGCACGAGCATGCAGGACTGGGCGTAGAAGTCCTCCTGCGCCTGCAACGCGGTCTGCGTCCCGCCGCCCGAGGGCAGCACGCGGGTCGTCACGAGGAGACGGACCGGCATCAGGCCGTTCGCCAGGAGCGCCTTGCGGAACGTGCCGAAGCGTTCATCGCGCATCGAAGCGGGACCGCCCGGCCGCCGCACGTCATCGGTCTCGTAGCCCACCGCGAGTCCTTCCGCGAGCCAGAGCGGATTGAGTCCCGTGGGCGACTGCGCGCCGCACTCGAAGAGCATCTGGTGGGTGGCCTCGTGCACGACGACGACCTTCAGGCTGTCATCGACGGCGGCTTCGCGCTGCGCGCGCTGCGATGCCAGCTTGGCGCGGGCCTGGTCGACCTCGCGCTGCGCGACGGCGGCCTCCTGCCGGCTGAGCCGGCTTCCGCGCATGCGGTTCACGGCATCCTGCCGAGCCTTGATCGCGGCTTCGTTCTTGGCGATGGTGGCATCGGCCGCACGCACGGCATCGGTGCTCTCAGGATCGAAGAGCTGCAGCCTCCGGCCCGACGGCTGGTAGTAGCCCAGCGTGGTCGCCAAGGTCTGGCCGTCCACCTCACGCGCGAATCGACGGAAGGCGCCCTCGTCGGAGAAGAGGATGGCCAGATGCCGCATGCCGGGATCGGTCGCCGGCAAGCCGCGCTGCGCCAAGTCAGCCAGCAGCGCGGCCCTCGTGCGCTCGAGCGCGTTGAGGGTGTTGGCGATCGCCGAAGGCGGTGCATCCGACACGACCAGGAAGTGATCCGAGGTGTGGCGCTCGGCCTTGGGCATGTAGGCCGCCAAGGCATCCGGGATCGGCGGCGTGGCCACCGCGGCCACGGGGTCCTGGGCCAGCGCCGCCAAGATCAGGACAAGGGCGTACAGCATCCTGTCGTTATACGCGCAGTGCTTGGATCCATGTTCGCCCCGCCTATCATCGCGCGAATGCATCGCCCGGCGATCCTCCTCTGCTGTCTCCTGCCCTGCGCTGGCTGCTACAAGCACGTGGTCCGGACCTCCGGTGACCCGAGCATGCCGCGGCAGACCTACGACCCCAACGTGGATGACACCGAGCCGGGCTTCTTCGATCAGCTCTTCTGGGGCGATCCCCCCGCTGGGCAGGATCCCGTCGAGTACTACCGGCTCAAGCGCGCCGGCAAGGACATCCCGCCGACCCGGGTGCCGCAGCCACTGCCCACGCCGCCGCCGGTTTCCGCGCCGACGAACACCGGAAACGGCGCAAACGGGACCACGCCCTGACCGGGCGCGGGCCCGATTCCGGGCATAGACTTCGCCACCCTCAAGGACGAACTCACCATGGGCATTGAAGCAGCTCTCCCAACCGACAGCATCCTGACGACCCAGCTCCAGCGCGTGGTCAACTGGGCCCGACGCTCCAGCGTGTGGCCCATGCCCTTCGCCACGGCGTGCTGCGGCATCGAACTGATGGCCACCGCGTGCAGCCGGTTCGACCTCGCCCGCTTCGGAGCCGAGGTCATGCGCTTCAGCCCACGCCAAGCGGACCTCATGATCGTGGCGGGCCGCGTGAGCGTGAAGACGCTTCCCGTGCTCCAGCGCATCTACATGCAGATGGCCGAACCAAAGTGGGTGATCTCGATGGGCGCGTGCGCCAGCACCGGCGGCGTGTTCGATACCTACGCCGTCGTGCAGGGCGTGGACCAGTTCATCCCCGTCGATGTCTACGTCCCCGGCTGCCCGCCGCGCCCGGAAATGCTCATCGAGGGCATCATGGCGATCCAGCGGATCATCGACGAGGACCAGCTGCCGCGCGACCCCACCGGCAAGCGCCTGCCGTTGAACATCGCGCTCGAGCCGAACTACGTGCCGCGGCCTCAGCCGGTGCCGGTGACCGTCGGGATCTCCTGACGGATCCCGGCCACGAAGGCCGCCACGCGCTCCATGCCCTTGATGATCTGCTCTTCGCTGCACGCGAAGGAGAACCGAACGTGGTCGCGAGCGCACTCGCCGAAGTCCTCGCCGGGGACGATCGCCACCGCATGCTCCTCCAGCAGCGCCTCGGCAAAGGCCTGCGCCGAATCGAGCACGCGACCACCCGCCGTGCGACCACCCAGGAGCGAGGCCACCGACGGGAACGTGTAGAAGGCCCCTGAACTCGGCGGCGCGACCAAGCCGGGAATCGAGGCCTGCAGCCGACCGATCAGCTGGGCGCGGCGTGCAAACACCGCCCGCATGCGTTCCACCTCGGCTGCCCCGTTGGTCAGGGCTTCGACGATCGCGGGCAAGGCGAAGCTCGCGATGGAGTTGGTCATCTGGCCCTGCAGCTTGATGGCCTCGCGCGCGAAGCCGCCCCGGTCACCGGGCGCGCACATCCAGCCGATGCGCCAGCCGGTCATGGCGTAGGCCTTGCTCATGCCGTTCACCGTGATGGTGCGGCCGGCCAGGCGCGGGTCGCTGCCGATGCTCCAGTGGGCGATGCCGGGCGTGACCTCGGGGTAGACGAGCTTCTCGTAGATCTCGTCGCTGATCACCGTGACCTGCGGATGCCGCGCCAGCACATCGGCGATGGCACGCATCGAAGCGGCAGGCAACGTGATGCCGCAGGGATTCGACGGCGAATTCAGGATGATCCCCACGGTGCGCGGGGTGATGGCGCGCTCGATCGCCTCGGGCCGCACGACCAGCCCATCCTCGAGGCGTGCAGGCACCTCCACGCACCGCGCGCCGGCGAGTTCGACCAGCGGGCGGTAGCTGACCCATGCCGGGGTCGGCACGATGACCTCGTTGCCGGCGCCACGCTCGATGAGCACCTGCAGCGCCAGGTAGATCGCATGCTTCGCCCCGGCCGTGATGGTGACGTGCTCGAACGAGCAGTCGATGCCGTTGTCCGTCCGGTGCTTGTGCGCGATCGCCTCGCGCGCTGCCCGGTCGCCCGGCGTTGGTGCGTACTTGGTTTGCCCAGCCTCGAGCGCGCGGATCGCGGCGCGCTTGATCGGCTCCGGCGTGTCGAAGTCCGGCTCGCCGACGCCGAAACCCACGACGTCGACGCCTTTGGCCTTCAGCGCCGCAGCCTTGGCGCTCACGGCCAGGGTCGCACTTTCCTTCATGCCCGAGATCGCGCTGCTCACCTGCATGCACCCAAGCGTACAGGCGGAAGGATGCGCTCCGCCCGCTACACTTCGACCCATGCACTTCGACGCACATGGCCCCGTGCTGGCCGACCTGGAGGCGCGGATCAACGCCATCCGCGACTCGCTTTAACTACCCGACCAAGGCACGAGAACGCGACGAGCTGACCGCCCGGATGAACGAGGCGGACTTCTGGAATGATCCCAAGCGCGCCCAGTCGGTCATCGCCGACCTGAAGGTCAAGCGCGCCCAGATCGAGCCGCTCGAGGAGGTCATGAAGGGCCTGGAGGACGCGCAGGTGGGCTACGACATGGCCAAGGAGGCCAACGACGCCGATCTCCTGGCCGAGATCGACGAGTTGCTCTTCGGTCTCGTGGGGAAGATGGAGAAGGTCGAGCTGCAGTCGCTGCTGAGTTCCAAGCACGACCATCGCGGCTGCTTCGTCACGATCCAGGCCGGCGTGGGCGGCACGGAAGCCAACGACTGGGCCGAGATGCTCGAGCGCATGTACCAGTACTACTGGAACACGATGGGCTTCAAGGTCGAGGAAATGAGCCGGACCTACGGCACCGAAGTCGGGATTTCCGAGGTCTCGTACGCCATCCGAGGGCCGTTCGCCTATGGCTACATGAGCTGCGAGCATGGCTCGCACCGGCTCGCGCGCGTGAGCCCCTTCAACGCGGAAGGCAAGCGCCAGACCAGCTTCTGCACCGTCGACGTGACCCCTGAATTCGAGGAGAGCGACCTCGAGATCCCCGAGCGAGACCTCGAGATCGTGCCCTTCGTGCGCGCAAGCGGCCCGGGTGGGCAGAACGTCAACAAGGTGGCGACGGCCATCCGCGTCACGCACATCCCCACCGGGATCCAGGTGGTGGCCAGCACTTACCGTGACCAGCCGCAAAACCGCAAGCAGGCCCTGAGCGTGCTGCGCTCCAAGCTCGAGCAGCTCGAGCAGGAGCGTCGCGATGCCGAGATCCTCGCAGCCAAGGGCGGCAAGGTCGAGCGCGGCTGGGGCACGCAGATCCGGTCCTATGTCTTCTACGACAACCGCGTGAAGGACCACCGGACGAACTACGAGGAGGGCAATCCCCTCCACGTCTTGAACGGCAACATCAAGGCATTCGTCGACGCTGAACTCAAGCGTCGGCGCGCCGAGCGCGAGACCTGACGGATGCTCGCGGCGCCCTCCGCACGGCTGGTCTGGCCAACGCTGGCCGTCCTTGCCATCGCGGCGGGCCTCGCTCTCCAGTTGCCCTTCGTGGTCCCGGCCACGGTGCACCGCGACGTGGCCACGCTGTTGGGCCTTGCCGTCATGGCCTTCGGCTGCGTGGTGGCCCTGCCGCGCCAGCCGCTGTGGAGCCCACCGAACCTGGTGCTCGGTGGCGTGCTGGTCCTGGGTGCACTCCTGGCTGCACTGCTGGCTGATCAGCCGCTTTCGGCGAGCGTGGCCCTGCTGCTGCTGGGTCTCTCGTCGCTCGCCTCGTGCCGATCGCGCTTCGAAGGCCGCATGGTCGCGGTCCTGCCGGCCGTGGCGCTGGGCGCTCTCGCCCTGGTGATGATCCTTGAGCCCTGGCACGACCGTCCGCTTCGGCACCCGTGGCTCGACTTCGTGGGCGACCTGCCCCTGGTGGCCGAACTCGCCTTGTTGCTCGCCGCGACTGCGGCGATCACGCGATCTTGGTACTTCGCGGTGCCACTCTCGGGCGGCATGCCCGGCTGGTTCGGGCTGCTGTGCGGTGCCCTGAGCGCAGCGCTTGCCGTTGGCGGGTGGCAGTTCCTGCAGGACACGGAACTGCGCAACCAACGGAACCGCGCCGCCGAGCACGAGCTCGCGCTCGAGGTGCTGGTCCGATCGAAGTTCGAACTCAACCTCAAGGCCTTCCAGCGGCTGGCTGATCGGTGGACAGGCCGCGCCTGGCTCAAGACCCCTGCCATGCAGCAGGACCTCGATTCCTACGCGCGTGATTTCACGGGCATCGTCGGCATCGCGATCCTCGGTCCTGACCGGACCATGGTGGCTGCCTCCTGGGGCAAGCGTGCGCTGCCGCTCGAGACGCCCGCGATCACGATGCTGGTCCAGGAGTGCCTGGATCGCGGCACTGCGCGTTCAAGTTCACCGATCGTCGTGGAATCGTGTGCGCATGGGGTCATTGCCATGCCGTTGGCGCTCGGCTCTGATGCGGGTACTGGAGTCCTGGTCGTCGACCAAGAGCTCAAGCCCACGCTGACGGACCTACTTGGGAACTTCGTCGGCACCTTCGAGGTCGAGATCTACGACGGCTCGGCGCTGCTGTTCGAGCTCGATGGGGAACCCGGCCCATCCCTCAACGGACCGGGAGCCCATGGTGAAGTGATCGGCCGCCCGTGGACCTTCAAGGCCCAGCCGTACGGTGGCGGGTCGACCGCCGACCAAGGCCCGCTCCCCTTGGTGCTGCTCGGCAGCGGCCTGCTCAGTGCGCTGCTGGTGGGAACCACCATCCTCTTCGCGCAGTCCTCGGCACGTCGCGCCCGCGCTGCACTTGAGGCCCGTGGGCAGCTCGAGGCGCTCCTGGATGCGACAGACCAGGTGGCGATCATCGCCACCGACCTGAGCGGCGACATCACGGTGTTCAACGCAGGTGCCGAGGCGCTCACCGGTCGTCGCGCGAACGAGGTGCTCGGCACCGAGACGCCGATCTTCATGCTCGCGCCGGATGAGCGCGAGACCCTGGAGCAGGACCACCCCAACCTTGCCTTCCGCGCACTGATCGATGCGCTGCGCGGCGATCGAATGCACCTGCACACGTGGACCGTGCAGCGCCCCGATGGCGCCATTCGACGGGTCTCGATGGCCGCGAGCTCTTGGACCGGCCCCGATGGCACGCCACTGGGCCACCTGATCGTCGCCGTGGACATGACCGACCAGGTGGCCGCCCTCGAGGAAGCGACGTCGGCACGCGAGAACGCCGAGCGCGCCAACGCCGCGAAGAGCCAGTTCCTCGCCAACGTCAGCCACGAGATCCGCACCCCGATGTCGGCCATCCTTGGCTACGCCGATGCTTTGCTCGACCCGGCGACCTCCGATGTGGAGCGGGACGAGTGCGTGCGCGTGATCCGTCGCAACGGCAATCACCTGCTCGGCATCATCAACGACATCCTCGACATCTCGAAGATCGAGGCCGGTCGCATGACGGTCGAGCGCATCGAGGTGCGCCCCGTCCAGCTCATCGATGACGTCGTGGCCCTCGTTCGTGGCCGCGTGCTGGCGAAGGGCCTCGATCTGCGCGTGGAAGCCGATGCCAGCGCCAGCGCCCTCGTCGTCACCGACCCGCTGCGCGTGCGCCAGGTGCTCATGAACCTGGTTGCGAACTCGATCAAGTTCACGGAGTCCGGCTCGGTGTCGGTGCGCGCGCGGGTGAAGACCGAGGGTGCTTCGAGTGAGCTGGAGTTCATCGTGTCCGACACCGGCATCGGCATGAGCGAGGAGCAGGTCGGTCGGCTCTTCCGAAGTTTCGAGCAAGGCGATGCATCGACGAGCCGCAAGTTCGGCGGCACGGGACTTGGGCTGGCGATCAGCCACAAGCTCGTTGAGTTGCTGGGCGGATCCGTCGACGTGACGAGCGCGCCTAGCGTCGGCAGCACCTTCACCGTTCGCATCCCGGTCGGGCTACCCGGGGCGATCGCGCAAACCCAGTCTCTCGCGGGCTGCCGGATCCTGCTGGCCGAGGATGGTCCGGACAACGCGCGCCTGCTCGCTGCGCTGCTGCGCAAGGCCGGTGCGATCGTGACGGTCGCCAATGATGGCGCCACGGCGATCGACGCCGTGGAGAACGCGGGCATCGGTGGCTTCGATGTCGTGCTGATGGATCTCCAGATGCCCGGGGTCGACGGCTACGAGGCTTGTCGTCGTCTGCGCGCACTTGGGGTGGTGTCTCCCATCATCGCCCTGACCGGCAACGCGTTCGAGGAGGACCGCGACCGCTGCCTCGCCTCGGGCTTCGACCAGTACGCGGTCAAGCCGATCCCTCGCGACCAGTTGCTCCAGCTGTGCGAGGACGCGATGAAGCGTCCTCAGGGCCCTTCCGTCGGCGGCGGCTAGACTCGGACACCCCCGGTGGGGTGGCAGAGTGGTCGAATGCGCCGGTCTTGAAAACCGGTAAGCCCTTCGGGGCTTCGCGGGTTCGAATCCCGCCTCCACCGTTACCATGTGATCCTTGCATCGCACGACTGCGGGGCCGAAGCCGCCGCCACGTGCCCGCCTGCGCGAGGAGCTGGATGACCGAGACCGAGTCCATCCTGCACCGTGTGGCCGAAGGCGACCAGGACGCCATCAAGGAATGCATGGAACGGTTCAGCGGCCTGGTCTGGTCGCTCGCACGGCGCCTGGCCGGCAACGCCGCCGAAGCCGAGGATGCGGTGCAGGAGATCTTCATCGACGTCTGGCGCAGCGCGGGGCGCTTCGACCCCACGATTGCCAGCGAAACGACCTTCATCGCCATGATCGCACGACGACGGCTCATCGACCGAGGCCGTCGCCGCGCGCGCAGGCCGGAAGTCGCGGCGATTCCCGAGACGATCGAGTCGGATGGCCCAGCCTTCGATCCGGCGGAGGTCGAAGAGGCCGCCAAGGCGGCGCTCGCCGCGATGGAGCGCCTGCGACCCGAGCAGCGCAAGGTGCTTGAACTCTCGATCCAGTTTGGAAGAAGTCACGAGCAGATCGCCGGCACGACCGGCCTGCCGCTGGGCACGGTGAAGACCCATGCACGCCGCGGGCTCATCCGCCTGAGAGAGATCCTGGCCGAGGAAGGCATCGATCCGCCGCCGGCTGACCAGTAACCCGCGCGGCCAGCTCCGTTGCGGATCGGTCGTGATCGACAACATCGATTCGCCGTCGACCCGCGGCGTCCGTACGATTCATGCATGGTGATCATCCCGACCGTCGTTGCGGCAGCCCTTTCAGCCGTCACCCCCGCCATCAGCGCCGCCGATGCCAACCGAGGCCTCTGCCGCTACCCCGACGTCAGCCGCGACTCCATCGTCTTTGTCTACGGCAACGACCTCTGGCTGGTGCCCAAGTCAGGCGGGCTCGCGCGCCCCGTGGCCAGTCCAGCGGGCTTTGAAGGTTCGCCCCGCTTCAGCCCCGATGGGCAGGCGATCGCGTTCCGTGCGAACTACGACCAGTCGCTTGACCTCTACACCATCCCGGCCGCGGGCGGCATCCCCGAGCGCGTGACGCATCATCCGGCTCCTGAAGGCCTGTGCGACTGGACGCCCGATGGAAAGGGTCTGGTCTTCATGACCGGCGCCATCGAAGGCCTCGACCGCGCGCAGAAGCTCTACACGATCCCAGCGACCGGAGGCCTCCCCTCGAAGCTACCGGTGCCCTACGGCACGAACGGCGCGATCGACCGGACCGGCGAGTGGCTCGCCTACACGCCGCACTCGACCGACAATCGCACGTGGAAGCGTTACCGCGGCGGCATGGCCACGGATGTGTGGATCATGAACCTGAAGACCGGGGAGAGTCGACGGATCACTGACTGGGAAGGCACCGACACCCTGCCGATGTGGCATGGCAACAAGGTCTATTACCTGAGCGATCGCGGTGCCACCCAGGGCCACGTGCTCAACGTGTGGAGCTACGACCTCGAGACGCGCAAGACCGCTCAGGTGACCACGCTGGATACGCACGACATCCGCTGGCCCGCGGTGGGCCCCGACGATGCGGGCAACGGCGAGATGGTGTTCCAGCATGGCGATCGGATCATGCTCCTCAACCTCGGTTCGGGCATCGCTTCGGCGGTGAACATCGAGGTCCCCGGTGACCGTGAGTCGCTCCGGACGGCGACGGTCGATGCGGCCGGAACGATCCAGGATGCAAGCCTTTCCCCGAGCGGCAAGCGTGTCGCCGTCGTCGCCCGCGGCGACATCTGGTCGGCACCTGCAGAGAACGGCACGCCCCGCAACCTGACCCGCACCGACGGCATCTTCGAACGAAGCGCATCATGGAGCCCGGATGGAAAGACCATCGCCTACTTCAGCGATGCGACCGGCGAGTACGAGCTCTGGACCATGCCCGTGGATGGCAAGAGTGAGCCGCGACAGGTGACCAAGGATGGCACGTGCTTCCGCACGAGCATCGCGTGGGCACCCGATTCGAAGCACGTCGTCATCACCGACAAGACCGGTGCCATCGACCTGGTCAAGCTCGAGGATGGCTCCGCCCGGCGCATCGACCGCGACCCCGAAGCGCGGCCCGTCGGCGTGTCGTTCAGCCACGATTCGCGCTGGATGGCCTGGGCGCGCTCCGACGACGACAGCGAGATGGAAGTGATCTTCCTCCTCGACACGACGGATGAGGGCGCGAAGCCCGTGCAGGTCACCAGCGGCTACTTCAACGACGGCGATCCGGTCTTCGACCGCAAGGGACAATGGCTTGCCTACACCAGCCAGCGCAACTTCGTCCCTACCTACAGCGAGTTCGACACGACGTGGATCTACGGTTCGTCACAGGTGTTGATGGCCGTCCCGCTCAAGAAGGACATGGCGCTTGCGTGGCTCCCCAAGAGCGACGAAGAAGGCCAGAAGGACGAGGCGAAGCCCGCCGCCGGCGGCGAAGGCGGTGCACCCGCTGCCGGACCGGGTGGCGACGGCAGCCGTCCCGCAGGTCCCCCGCAGGGTGGTCGCCGCCGCCGCGGGGCCGATGTGCCCGAGGTCGGTCTGGATTCGATGATCGACGATGACGACGACAAGAAGGATGACGACGAGAAGAAGGTTGCACCCGTCAAGGGCGACCCTGCGGGGACCTGGACATGCACGGCCAAGGTCGGTGAGCAGTCGTTCGCGTTCACGCTCGTCGTGACCATGAAGGACGGCGTCGTCACCGGCACCATCACGTCGCAGAAGGGCAACGGCGACGTGACGGGCACCTTCGACGCTGCCACCGGGATGCTGTCCCTCAAGGGCAGCGTCGACGGCAAGCCCGTCACGCTCGAGCTCAAGCTCGACGGCGATGCCCTCTCGGGCACCGGCACCGAGCAGGGCGAACAGCCGGTCACCGCCGCCGTCACGGGGACCCGTGACGGCGCGAAGGACGGTGAGGGCACGAAGGACGGCGAGGACGCGGCCAAGGGCGACAGGAAGAAGCCCGAGCCCAAGCGCGTCGAGATCGATCTCGATGGCTTCGAGGCCCGCGCGATCGAACTCCCCGTGGCCAAGGGTTCCTTCGGCTCGCTCGGCTTCAACGACCGCAACGAACTCATGTTCGGGCGCGAAGGATCGGTGCGACTGCTTGACCTGAACGATGCGAAGCCCACCGAGAAGGCCGGTCCTGCCGGCATGCGCTTCGACGTCTCGGCCGACGGCAAGAAGCTCCTCATGGGCGGCCGCGGTGGCGCATCCATCGCCGCAGCATCGGCCGGCGCCACGCCCAAGCCGATCGTGGCGAGCCCGATGCTCGTCCAGGTCGATCCGCGCGACGAGCATCGCCAGATCCTCGCCGACTGCTACCGGATCATGCGCGACTGGTTCTACGACGAGGGCATGCACGGCGTGGACTGGAAGGCGATGCACAACCGCTACGCCGCCATGCTGCCGTCGGTCGTCACCCGCGAGGACCTGAACTACCTGATCAGCGAGATGATCAGTGAGCTCAACGTCGGCCATGCCTACCTGCGCGGCCCCGGCGATGTCGAGGAGACGTCGAGCCGCTCCGTCGGGATGCTCGGCGTGGACTTCGCCGCGGCAGCGCTCGAAGATGGCACCCCCGCCAAGGCGTGGAAGCTCGCGCGCTTGCCCAGCGGCGGCCCCTTCGACAGCGAGGCACGAAGCCCGCTGGCCATGCAGGGGCTCGGCATTGCCGAAGGCGATTACCTGCTGGCCGTGAACGGCGTTCCCGTGGATACCTCGAAGGATCCGTGGGCGCCCTTCGTCGGTCTCGCGGGCAAGTCGACCGTGCTGACCGTGTCGAAGAAGCCTGTCATGGACCAGGATGCGAAGGACGTCGTGGTCACCCCGATGGGCAGCGAGTCGGGCCTGCGCTACCGCGCGTGGGTCGAGTCCAAGCGCAAGCGCGTGGAGGAAATCTCAGGCGGACGCATCGGCTACATCTACGTGCCCAACACCGGCGTCGATGGCCAGACCGAGCTCGTGCGCGGCTTCTACGGGCAGCGCATGAAGCCTGCCCTGCTCATCGATGAGCGCTGGAACGGCGGTGGCCAGATCCCGACGCGATTCATCGAATTGCTCAACCGACCGGTGACCAACTACTGGGCGCGTCGCGATGCGCGTGACGGAGCATGGCCGCCCGATGGCCACCGCGGCCCCAAGGCCATGCTCATCAACGGTCTCGCCGGCTCGGGGGGTGACATGTTCCCATGGCTGTTCAAGGCCAACAAGCTCGGCCCCACGATCGGCACGCGCACTTGGGGCGGCCTCGTGGGCATCAGCGGCAACCCGTCGTTCATCGACGGCGGCAGCATCAGCGCCCCGACGTTCGGCTTCTACGAAGTCGACGGCACGTGGGGCGTCGAAGGCCACGGCGTCGATCCCGACATCGAAGTGCTCGATGACCCGGCGCTCATGAAGGACGGCGGCGACCCGCAGCTCGAGAAGGCCGTCGAGGTCCTGCTGAAGGAACTCGAGTCAGGCGCCTGGAAGCCGGTGCCGCAGCCCAAGGGCCCCGACCGTCGGGGCATGGGCCTGCCGAAGGCCGATCGCTGAGCGCGCGATCAGCGTGTCGAGGTCGACACGATCCACTCCACCATCGCCTTGAGCGTGGCGGGATCGATCGTGGTCTCGATCTGCGCGTACTCGGCGATGCCGCCGGTCACGCACGGCTGGAAAAGGTGATTCACGCCGGGCACCACGCGGATGGCGGCGCGGTCACCAAGGCCGGTCTTCGCGAGCGCAGCCTGGGCAAGCGGTTCGTTCGACGACGGCGGCACCTGCAGGTCACGTTCACCGAACAGGGCGAGCGTCGGGCACCGCACCTTCTCGAGCGTGGGCACCGGGTCATAGGCGAGGAACGCGCGCATCCACGGCGACGCGAGTGTCTCGGGATAGGGATCGAGGATCTCGTAGAGGCCGGGCGGCAGCTCGGATGCCTTCGCGAGCAGCGCGCCGCGCAGCTTCCCCTGCAGTTCGGCCGCCGGCGCGGCGGGATCGTTGGACTGTTCGATCAAGTCTGCCAGCGCGCGGCGCAGGGCATCGACCATGGCCGCGTCGGCGCCGCCCGCAGCGGCAAGCAAGCCAGTCTGCTCGACCAGGAGTGCATCGCCCTTCTGCGCGGGCCCGGCCAGGAGCACCATGAACGCGACATCGTCGCGAGCGGTCGCAAGCATCGGGGCGATCAGCCCGCCCTCGCTGTGACCGACGAGGCCGATGCGCTCGGGATCGATGCCGGGCTGCTTCACGAGCCAATCGATGGCCGCGGCCGCATCACGGGCCAGATCGACGGTCGTGGCCGTTTCCAGCGATCCGGTCGACCCACCCACACCGCGATCGTCGAGCCGCAGCACGGCCACGCCCGCGCGCGTCAGCGCATCGGCAAGGACCAGGAACGGCTTGTGGCCCATGAGCGTCTCGTCGCGGTCCTGTGGCCCCGAGCCCGTGATCAGGACCACGGCAGGCACCGAAGCCGTCGACTCAGGCATGGTGATCGTGCCTGCCAGCGTGATGCGGTCCTGGGCCTGCTCGATCTTCACGTCCGTCGAGCGATAGGGGAACGGCGGCTTGGGCTCCTGCGGGCGCTTGAGCTCCGGTGGCTGGCCGCGCACGAGCAGGAGCGGGAGCTCCCGGCCGCCCTGCTTCCACATCCCATCGATCTCGCTGGCATCGGCACTCAGCGTGCCAGTGAACTCGCCGCGCACCGCGCCGCAGCGCAGGGTGACCGAACGATCGGCACGGAGCACGACCGACTCGACAGGAAGGCCCAGCGCGCCCTGGTCCATCGAGTCCATCGTGCCGGTGCCGCGCTCGCCGCGACCGCGCTCGATGCGGAAGACCAGCCGCAATCGCGCTGGTCCTGCCTGCAGCGTGCCGAGGTAGGCCCCCAGCGCCGGTTCGATGTCCACGACCGCGGCCTTCGGGGGCGGTGCATCGTCCTGCTGCGCGAGCGCATGGGAGGAGACAACCACCGCGAGGCACGCAACGGCAACGATGGCAGGACGCAGCATCGCTGCATCCTAGGTCCGGGGCCGCCGGCTTGAATCACTCCGCGCTGAACCGATGCACCATGCGGTGGTCGTAGCGCTGGCCCGGGCGCAGCACCACGTTGGGCCAGCCCGGCTTGCCCTGCTTGTTGATGCTGTCGGGATACGCCTGCGTCTCGAGGCACAGGCCATCATGCTTGCGGTAGGTCGCGCCGTCCTTGCCGGGGATGCCGTCAAGGAAGTTGCCCGAATAGAACTGGATCCCGGGCTGGTTGCTCGAGACCAGCATGCTGATGCCGGTCGCCGGGCTGCGCAGCAGCGCCGCAGGCCGCATGGTGCCTGATGCGCCGTCCACGCACCAGTTGTGGTCGAAGCCACCCGGATCATCCTTGGTGGCGGGCAGCTGCCCGATGTCGCGACCGATCGGCTTGGCCATCCGGAAGTCAAGAGGCGTTCCATCGACGGGCTTGATCTCACCGGTGGTGATCAGCGCAGCATCGACCGGCGTGTAACTGCCGGCCATGAGCTGCAGCTCATGATCTTGGATCGATCCCGATGCATGGCCCGAGAGATTCCAGTACGAGTGATGTGCCAGGTTCACGACCGTGGGCGCCTCGGTCGTCGCGGACATGTCGACGAGCAGCTGATTGAGCGGCGTCAGCGTGTAGGTCACCGTGGCCTGCACCGTGCCGGGGAAGCCCTCCTCCCCATCCTTGCTGGTGTAGGTCAAGGTGACCTTCGGCATGCCTTGGTCCATGCTGGCCTTGCCTTCCCACACCACCTTGTCAAAGCCCTTCGCGCCGCCGTGCAGGCAGTTGGGGCCGTTGTTGCAGGTGACTTGGAACGCCTTGCCGTCGATGGTGAACTGGCCCTTGCCGATGCGATTCGCACAGCGGCCCGCCGTGCAGCCGAAGTACTGGGTCCGCTCGACGTAGTCCTGCACGGTCGGCCGCCCGAGCACGACATCCACCGGCTTGCCAGTGCGATCGGGAACATGCAGCTCGGTGATGATCGTGCCGTAGTTGGTCACGCGCATGCGCAGGCCAGCGCCGCTGTCGAGGGTCCACAGCTGCACCGGCTTGCCATCGACGGAACCCCAGTCAGTCACGGAAAAGGCGGCTTCGGGGTGGCCCTTCTGGTCTGGCGACGTGGTGGTCATGATGGCTCCGGCGAGGACGGTGGCGGTGATCAGGCTCATGCTGTGGCTCCTTCAGGGTTCAGAAGACGGTCATGCCGCCGTTGACGTGGATCGACTGCCCGGTGACGAACCGCGAGGCATCGCTCGACAGGAAGACGACGGCGCCGCCGACATCCTCGGGCGTGCCGAACTGCCCCATCGGGATCAGTCGCTCATAGGCATCCTTCTCGTGCTGCGGATCATCGGCGTGGCGCTCGACCGGGATCCAACCGGGGGCGACGCCGTTGACCGTGATGTGCCACGGTGCGAGTTCGGTCGCCATGCTGCGGGTCCAGCCGATCTGCGCACCCTTCGCCGCCACGTAGGCGCTGAAGTTGCCGACGCCACGCGCGAAGACCTCGCTCGTGATGTTGATGATGCGCCCCGCCTTGCGCTGCTTCATGGCAGGCAGGACGGCACGCGTGAGCAGGTACGGACTCTTGACGAAGAAGTCGAGCATCGACTGGTAGAAGGCCCAGTCATATTCCTCGATCGGCTTGAGAGGCTGCTTCGGCGTGGCATTGACCACGAGCGTGTGCACAGCACCGAGTGTGCGCTCGATGTCGGCGACCATGTGGTTGACCTCATGCTCGTCGGTCACGTTGGCCCGGAAGAGGGCGCCCTCATAGCCAAGAGCGGTGAACTCCGCGAAGGTCCGCTCGGCCCAGGCCTGATCATTCGCGTAGTTCAAGGCCACACGAGCGCCGGCCTTGCCGAGCGCGAACGCCATGGCCTTTCCGAGCCCCTTGCTGCTGCCGGTGACGAGCGCGACGCGCCCATGCAAGTGGAAGTCCTGCGACATGGACCGCAGGCTAGCCCAACATCCTGACCACGCGCGTTCTCGGACTCCCAGGCGCATCGATTGATTCACTTGCGCTGTCGTGTGGGAACGGTATAGTTCCTCTCCCGCCAGTGACCGCAGGCGGGCTCAGTGCGGGTGTAGCTCAGCGGTAGAGCGCTACCTTGCCAAGGTAGATGTCGAGGGTTCGATCCCCTTCACCCGCTTGCCATGCTCGAAGCCGAAGGCCAAGCCTTCGGCTTCGTCGCTTTTGCCCGCGGATGGCCCACTGCAGAACTGGCCCACGCAGCGGGCGGCGGCCGGTGGCCACCACGCTTTGTGGGCCACGGGCCTCGTCAGCGATGAATGAAACCAACAGGCCCTACGGTCATATCCATCCCTGAACCCGATGGGGCGACGCGTGAACCACACTTGCGCGGAGCATCCAAAAGTTGTCGGTTCGAGGTCCTCCTTTCGGCATAATGGATCAATGTCCGCCGCGATCGTCGACATCGCCAACCAGGATGTCGCTGAAGTCCTTGCCAACCCGCTAGCACTTGCGGTCTGGGAGCTCGTGCGTCGCTTCACCAAGCCCTGCTCGGTCGACGAGATCGCCACGCTCGCACACTGCGACGCCGGAACGGCGCAGAACCGCCTCGATCTGCTGGCGACCGCAGGGCTGCTGGACAAGCTCCCCATCCGCGCCGAACGACGCTCGCCCACCTACCGCAGCAGGCACGAGGCCATCGTGCTCTCCTACGACCCCAGCGATCAGCAGCACCTACGACTTGCACGCGAGTTCAGCGACCGCGTGCTCGGTTCAGGCCGCGCGGCCATCCAGGCGTTCTTCGCCCAGGAGGGGGATGCAGTCCGTACAGAGCCGCTCCGTTGGCGGCATCGGTCGTATTGCTCGGCTTCGCTCAAGCCCCACCACATCGACGAACTGAAGCGCATGGTGCGCCAGATCCACGACTACATGATCAGCGTGCAGTCTGAGATCCGCGACATCAACGCATCACAGCCCCAAGACTGCAACTTCCAGATCATGATCGAGGCCGTGCCGGCTCATCCCCCCACCCTGCCGATGCCCCAGCTGTATGTGGTCAACCGCGATCGCGCCGAAGAGGTCGCCGCACGCTCGGCCAGCACGGGCATGCATGAGCTCTCTCCACGGGAACGCCAAGTTGCGGCGATGCTCGCCGCAGGCAAGACCCGTCCCGAGATCGCCGAGGCCCTCGGGGTCTCGCTCAACACCGTCGCCACGATCGGCAAGCGCATCTATGCCAAGCTCGGCGTGAGGCGGCGCGCTGAACTCGCCTCGCGGCTCAGGCTGTCCTGATCGCTGCTTCGGCGTGGCTCGCGCGGCAGTCGCGCTCACTTGCCCTGCTGGACCTGCTCGCGCAGCCGCTGGTAGATCGTTGCGAACCGACCGCTGGAGCGAATGCCCTCTTCGCAGAGTGCCAGGGCTTCGGCAGTCCTGCCGAGCCTGATGTACGAGGCGACCAGCGCCTGATCGCAGGCGACCAGGTCCTCCGCCTGCATCCGCGGGCGTGCGGCGAGAAGGAAGGGAATCGCGTCGGCCCATTCCCCCCGAAGCTGATGCAGTCGGCCGACGTAACGCTCAGTGAATCCCGAGCCGGATTCGCCGTGCGCGAGCAGGAACCGCCCACGCGCGATCGCGTCGGCTGCCAGTTGCAGGTCCGCGGCATCGAGCGAGGGCTTGATCTTCTCGCGACAGGCAAGCAGGAAGTAGGCGTACTCCAGGCTCCAGCTGATGTAGCCAGGCACTTGTCCCAGCGCGATCGAATAGAGCGGCTCGGCATCGGCAGCCCGGCCCTCGCGCAACAGTGCACGCGCCACCATGCCGGTGACCGGACGTTGCGCTCCGGCGTGCGGCCGCGTGGTCTTCCACTCCTCGAGCACCGTCCGGATCGACGCAGGTACCGAACCCTCGAGTGCGCCGGCGGCTCGGTCGAACCGGAGGAAGGCATCCGCGTTGGAACGCTTCATGAACGGCACGCCGAAGAGCACCCGAAGCGTGTGATCGACACGCCATGCATCCCACGGATTGGCTCCCAGCCGAGCAGCCATCGCCGACCAGTCGAACCCTTCCGCAATGGGCTCCCCGTGCGGCATGGCCGCCATCCCAAGAATCGCATTCACCATGAGCCGCGCGGCTTCGGCCTGGCCGCGCAGACTGGGGTGGACGTGGTCATCGAGCAGTTCCCACCCGGTCGCGCCCTCGGGGCTCATGGTGCGAAACGATTCGGCAACATCACACAGCGTCGCGCCTGTTCGCTGAGCCGCATCTCGGATCGCCTGTTCGGTGGCGCTCGTCGGTCGCCACGGCATCGTGTCGCAGTCCCGCGCACGCAGGAACGCCGCCCGGGCGCCGACTCGGTCCCCCTGCACAGCACGCGCCTTGCCCAGCCAGAAGTGCGCCTCGGCATGCTGAGGCACGCGTGCGATCACGGCTCGCGCGGCGGCTTCGGCGGCCACGGCATCGCCAGTTGCTGCTGTCCGGGCCACGGCCAGTTCACGATCCACCTCAGCGCGCTCCTCGGCGCCGAGCGCATCGACCACCTCCTGGCCAAGCGGCACCAGACCTGCTTCGTTGCTCGCGGTCGTGCAGACGAGCACGGAACCGAACGAGCAGCATGCCTGGACCATCTGCTCGATGTGGGTCCCGAGGTTGGTTGCGGCCGCGGTGCGCAGGGCCGCGTCGGAAGGAATGACCGTCTGGCCAATCATCTGCTCCATGAGCGTGCGGTCACCGGCCGATCCGCCCCGCAACAGGCCCTCCACGCCCTGGACCAAGGCCGACCCACGCACCGCACGGACCCATGGGAGTGCCGTGACCGGCATCGTGCCTGATGCGCTGATCGACGCCGTGCCGTACGCGCCGAAGAACTCGTTGTTGCCGACGTACAGCACCACGAGATCAGGCTGATGCTCGACGGCCGCCTGCGTGAGGTAGACGAGCGGGAAGCTCGCCACTGCCGTGGTGCCGAGGTTGATGACCTCGACGTGACGATCGGGCCAGCGCTCCTGCAGCATCGCCTGGAGGAACGATCCCATCGAGAGATTGCGTGGCTGCGGGTATCCCTTGGCCGCGGACTCGCCCACAAGCATGATGCGGAAGGTCCCCGCGGGCTTGGGCATCACGAACTCGCTCTCCTCGGCATAGCCCGCACGATCGGGATCGGCGAAGAAGTACGGCCGCGAGGCATCGGGCACCGTGATCACGAGCGACTGCCCCGGCGTGATTTCCCCCATGTCGCGGAAGAACGCGGGATAGCCGCCGAATCCCGCAAGCCGCAGCCCGAGCTCAAGCAGCACCAGTGCCACGAGCGGGACCGAGAGCGTGATGAGCATGAACACCGCGCGCTTCCAGGGCGGCAAGGCTGCGCGGTCCCGTCGGGTGGTCTGGGCCATGGTCAGAATTGCCGCTCGGGATCGTGCCGCTGTGCAGGGAGCGCGTGCCAACGTGAGTGGCGAGTGCCAACGCGTGCATCCAATGGATCCCAACCGCACCAGCGAGCGACCACACCGATGGGCATGACGACCAGGCCGTACACGATGAGCAGCGCGATCGTGCCGAGCAGCGTGCCAACGAACCAGGTAAAGCCCATCCAACCCCGATACACCCACAGTCCACCCGGAAGGCCGAGCCCCGCGGTCACCAGTGCCAGCGCACCGATCGACCACAGCACCGGCGCCATCGGGCGAAGGCTGGGGAACGGGCCCCACGGCACGAACCACATGAGTGCACCGACGGCTGCAAGCAGCGCGGGGGCAAGCAGTCCCCACGAGCGCAGGCGACGGGCATCGGGTGACCAGTGGACGTCGATCATCGCCTGCCGTTCAGAAGAGCGTGTAGATGAAGGGCGCGGCCTGCGTGCCGCCGAGCACGATGAGCACGCCCACGACGAGCAACGCCACGATCACCGGCACGAGCATCCACGCCTTGTTCGCACGGACGAAGTCGAACAGCTCGGCAAGGAAGGAGCGACGTGCCATGCGGTCAGTCTAGCTTGAAGGAGCGCCGATACTCCTCCGCGCCTGCCATCGGGGGCTGTCGATCCTTGCGCATGAGCAGGTTGCCGACCACCAGCGTGTCCATGTCCGTGAACATGAAGCATCGGTAGGCATCGCGAGCATCGTGCACGATCGGCTCGCCGCGGATGTTGAAGCTCGTGTTGACGAGGACCGGGCAACCGGTGCGCCGCTCGAATGCCGCGAGGATCGCTGCGAAGCGGGGCGCACGATCGGAATCGACCGTCTGCACCCGCGCCGAGCCGTCGACATGGGTCACTGCCGGAATCTGGCTGCGGATGGCCTTCAATCGATCCAGGCCGCGCAGGCCAGCATCGCTCGTGATGGCGGTCCGCCGGTCGGCCGAGATCGGCGCCACCAGCAGCATGTACGGGCTCTCGGCGTCGAGGTCGAACCACTCCCGCTCGCGGCCAGCCAGGACCGCCGGTGCAAAGGGCCGGAACGACTCGCGAAACTTGATGGCCACGTTCATTCGCCGCTGCATCGATGGATCCCGAGGATCGCCCAGGATCGATCGGCAGCCGAGCGCCCGCGGACCGAACTCCGCACGCCCCTCGACATGCCCGACGATCCGACCCGACTCGAGTTCGGCCGTGATCGCCTCCAGGATCGATTCGTCGTCATGCACCTCGACCACCGCGCCGAGGGACTCGAGCTCGGCGCGCGCATCGAGCCCGCGGATCGCGGGCCCAAGCAGGCTTCCCCGCTGGGCATCACCGGGCTGGACCGTGCGCGGCTCACCGCGGTGCACATGCCAATGTGCGAGCGCCGCACCGATCGCACCTCCTGCATCCCCGGCCGCCGGCTGGATCCACAGCTGCTCGAAGGGGCCCTCGCGCAGCAGCCTGCCATTGGCCACGCAGTTCAGCGCCACGCCACCAGCCATGCAGAGCGCACGCTCGCCAGTCTGGGCGTGCACGTGCCGCGCCATGCGAAGGACGATCTCCTCGATCACACGCTGGATGCTCGCAGCGACATCCATCTCGCGCTGGGTGATCGGTGCTTCGGGCGCGCGCGGCGGCCCCCCGAGGATCGCATGCAGGTGCCGGCTCGTCATGCGCAAGCCACCGACGTAGTCGAAGCAGCGCTGGTCGAGCCAGAACGACCCGTCGTCGTGCAGCCGCACCACACGATCCAAGATCGCCTGTGCGAACCGTGGCTCGCCGTAGGGAGCGAGTCCCATGAGCTTGTACTCGCCCGAATTCACGCGGAAGCCACACCACTGCGTGAAGGCGCTGTAGAGGAGGCCCGGCGAGTGCGGGAACCGCATCTCCTCGCGGAGCTCGAGCGTGTTGCCACATCCAACACCCCACGTCGCCGTCGACCACTCTCCGACGCCATCCAGCGTCAGGATCGCCGCGCGCTCGAACGGGCTCGGGAAGAACGCGCTCGCAGCGTGCGACTCATGGTGCGTGGTGAAGAAGATCGGCCCCTCGTACGAGCCGCCGAGCCCACGATCGATCTCTCGAGGCAGGTGCAGCTTGCGCTGCAGCCAGGCTGGCATCGCGCGCACGAACTGCGGGAAACCGAAGGGGGCCGTGGCCAAGGCCGTCTCGAGGATGCGCCCGAACTTGACGAGTGGCTTCTCATAGAAGACCACCGCATCGAGTTCCTTGGGCGAAACCCCGGCATGCTCAAGGCACCAGGCTGCGGCCTGCGTCGGGAATCGATCATCCTGCTTGATCCGGGAGAAGCGTTCCTCCTCGCTTGCGGCGACGATCACGCCATCCTGCACGAGCGCCGCGGCACTGTCGTGGAAGAACGCGGAGATGCCAAGGATCGAGGTGGGCAACGCCGGAAAAGATAACCCCCGCACGAACCGGGGTCCGTGCGGGGGTGTTCAGGTCAGGCGTGCGTCGCAGGGCGACGCCTCAATCGATCACTTGCGGGCGCGGCGACCGAGGCCGGCCACGGCCAGCAGGGCCAGCGCGCCGGGGGCCGGCACGATGGTGTAGCTGAAGCCGCTGGTGGTCGTGAACGTGTCGCCCCAGTTCGCCACGCTGGGCGAGCTGCTCGAGAGCGCGTCGATGGCACCGTCGCCACTACCGCCACCCGACGAGTAGGCGTCGAAGGTGAAGCTGTCGCCGACGTTCAGGCCCAGGGCAGCCATGCTCACCGTCCAGGTGATGTCGCTGCCGCTGAGGCTGAAGCCGCCGAAGTTGCCGTTGTAGGTGGCGCCGAGGAGGCCCCAGCCAGCAGCGTTCGAGCGCAGTTCAGCGCCGCCGCCGCTATCGACCCACGAGCCGATCCAGTGAGTCATGCCGCCATTGGCCGACATGTTGATCGGGCGGCCCCAGCCGTTGCCGGTGCTGGTGCCAGTGCCGTTGTTGGTCGCGATGCCGACCATGAACTTGCCCCAGTCGACATTGCTGAAGCTGCCGTTGACGGTCAGCTTGAAGACGATGTCGGTGGCGGTGTTCGACACTTCCATGCCGACCAGGTCGAGCGTGCCGCCGCCGGTGGCGAGGCCCGCACCGATGTCATTGGTCGAATCGCTGTAGGTGAAGCCGGGGTTGGCGACGACTTGGGCAACGCCCATGCCGACGGCCGCCGTGGCCATCACCGCGCACATGACGCGAGTGTTCATCTGAAACTCCTGAACTGTTGGGATGAGGGAAAGGGAGGGACTGAGGCCAAGGACGCGCACACCGACCTTGGGCCTCGGAAGTGTGGTCCGATTTTCAGCGAGGTCAACCCCACGGAGCAAGATTCCTTGGTTGGTTATGGGCACGGTCCGCCCCCTGCACGCGTAGCATCATGGGCATGAAGCCCATCGCCAGCCTGCTGCTCGTGGCCGCCGCCCTGATTGCCTGCGAGAGCGACCCTGATTCGGTCGACGGCGTCGTCGGCACCGAGGACGAGCGCGCACGCGAGCAGGAGCAACTCAATGCCATCTCGGAGCAGGATGATGCCAACAACGCCGACGCCGGCATCACCAACGACGCACAGATGGAGCCGTTGAACCCGTAGTCCGACGGCCGCGACCGCAGCCGCTGGGTGCCGGGCCACGCTTGGCCACGCCGACGCCTTGCACAATTTCGACCGATTCGACCCTTCCGGGTGGCCCAGATCGGTTCCGTCCCTACCTTTCGGCCATGACGATTCATCGATCCGCTGCCCCCACGGCGTGCTGTGCCATCGCGCTCAGCCTCGCGACCCAAGCGCTTGCGAGCGGCGGTTCGGCAGTACCTCCTCCCCAGGACTGCGGGCTGGAGCGGATCGCACACTTCATCCCGTGCGAACCACTGCTGCCCCGCGACCTTCCGGCAACGTTCACCGTGGAGGCGCCGCTCGGCGCGCAGGTCGTCACCCTTGAACTGCACAAGCACTCGGTCCGCAGTGATCGTTTCAAGGTGCTCGTGGATGACGGTCGATCCCTGCAGGAGGTCGAGGCGCCGGCGATCAGGACCTACCGGGGTTCGCTCGCCGGACGGCCCAACACTTCGGTCACCGGCTCGCTGCTGCCGACCGGCCTGAGTGCCATCGTGACCCTCGAGGATGGATCGACCTTCGGGATCCAGCCACTGCACGACCTGTGCTCCGACCTGCCGGCGACGTCGGTCCACGCGACCTACGCGGCCTCCGACGTCGCGGTCGACGAAGCCGGCTGCGCCCTCGGGCGACCGGGCTTCGACACCGAGCTCTACCGCGTGGCGCCGGAGTCCGGCGGCGGCGGCTCGCTGGCCGGCACCACGCCGCAGCAGGTCGAGATCGCCTGCGAGACCGACTACGAGTTCTTCCAGAAGAACGGCAGCTCTGTCGCCAACACGGTCAACGACATCGAGAACATCATCGCCAACGTCAACACGATCTACGACCGCGACGTCAACATCGTGCATGAGATCAGCGTCATGGTCATCCGATCGGTGTCGACCGATCCCTACGCCGGTACCACGATCGATGCGCGGCTCAATGAGTTCGACGCCCTCTGGGGCACCACGCCGCTCAGCGGGGCCTTCCGCGACATCGGTCACATGTTCAGCGGCTACAACTTCTCAGGCGGCACGATCGGGCTGGCCTACCTCGGCGTGGTCTGCCAGGCTGCCTCGGGCGTGGGGTACGGCGTGGTCGAGAGCCGGTATACGACCACCCTCACCTTCCGCGTCTCGCTGTCGGCCCACGAACTCGGGCACAACTGGAACTGCACGCACTGTGACGCCGATGGCAACGACGCGTGCCACATCATGTGCTCGGCGAACGGCGCGTGCGGCGGGATCAGCGGGAGCAACCTGAAGCTGGACAGCCGTTCCATCACCGAAACGACCAACTACGTCAACGCAGTCAGTTGTGATTTCACGCGGCAGCTCCCGATCGCTCCCCCGCTGATCGATGACTTCGACCTGGGCACCGCCCTGGCCACCACGCGCTGGAGCTACAACGACGGGGTGATCATCTCCGCGACGGCGCTGAACGAGCCCACCGCTCCCAATTCCATGAACCTTGGCTCGGTCGGGACCGGGGACTACGACGACGATGAATGCCGGACCAACGTGGTGCAGCTCGGCGGACTCGCCGCCGCGGGCGTGAGCTACTGGACCTCCCGGCTGGGCGTGGAAGCCGGCGAGCAGCTGTTCGTCGAGTACCTGAACACCTCGCTCGACTGGGTCACGCTGAACACCGTGACCTCCGACGGCGTCGCCGTGACGGGATTCGCCTTCCATGAACACATCCTGCCCGCCGATGCGCGACACAACCAGTTCCGCCTGCGCTTCCGCGTCAACGGCAACGACAGCGCCGACAACTGGTACGTCGACAGCCTGCGCGTGCAGGGCCCGCCGGCCAACGACGCCTGCGCCGGTGCCGTCAACGTCGGCGTCGGATCGACGGCTTTCACCACGGCACCGGCCACCGACTCGATCGGCTCGCTGCCGGCCGCCTGCAACGACGGCGCCGGGACCGTGTGCGCGAAGGACGTCTGGTTCCGACACGTCGCCGAGTGCAGCGGCACGCTCACGATCGAGACCTGCGGTGCGGCCACCTTCGACACCCGGCTCGCGGTCTACGCGGGAAGCACCTGTCCAACCTCGACCACGGTGCCGGCCGGCTGCGATGACTCAACCGCGGGGTGCGCGGGCAACGGCGGTCGGGTGGAACTCAGCGTGACCGCGGGCAGCACTTGGCTGATCCGCGTCGGTGCGCCGGTCGCTGGAATCGGCGGATCCGGCGTGCTGTCGATCACCTGCGGCACGCCTTGCGCGCCCGACCTCAATGCAGACGGCCTCGTCGACGGCAGTGACCTCGGGGTGCTGCTTGGCGGTTGGGGCTCACCCGCGGGCGACCTCGACGGCAACGGCACCACCGACGGCGGCGACCTCGGCATCATGCTGGGTGCATGGGGCCCCTGCTGATCTCCGCGAGCCCTCGCTAGAGTCCGCGGCATGTCGATCACGCCGCGCGCCCCCATCCTGCGTCTGATCCTGCCCGAGATCCCGGTTGCGCTTGGCCTGGCCACCGGCGTGGCTGCCTTGGCGCACTGGGGGCCGACCGGTCCCGCTGACGGCGCGTCCGGCCTGGCGTGGACGGCGTGGCTGATCGCAGCCATCGTGGCAGCGGCGATGCGCGCAATGACCCACGCCGATCACGTGGCCGAACGGCTGGGCGAACCGCTGGGCACGATCATCCTGACGATCTCCGCGATCATCATTGAAGTGGCCGCCGTCTGCGCAGTCATGCTCGGATCGGGCGGCGACCCGGACATCGCCCGCGACACGATGTTCGCGGTGATCATGCTGATCCTCAACCTGCTGCTCGGGGTGTGCATGTTGGTCTCCGGATGGCGCGGTCACGAGCGCGAGTTCAACCCGCAGTCGAGCAATTCGTACCTGCCCCTGCTCATCACCCTCGCGTGCATCACCATGGTGCTGCCGCGCTTCACGCGATCGACACCGGGCGGCTGGATGAGCGCACCGATGGAGCTCTTCGTCGGTGTCAGCAGCCTGGTGCTGTACGGGTTGTTCCTCTACATGCAGTCGACGCGTCACAGGACCTTCTTCGCGCACCATGGCATGACCGAGCGACAGTCGGAACCGACCCACCATGCGCCGCCGCCACTGGGGCGCTCATGCGTGCTGCTGGTGCTGGCACTGCTGGCCGTGATCGGGATGGCGGAGGGGCTGGGCGGCCGAACGCGCGACCTGCTTCAGGCATGGAGCCTGCCGCTGCCGCTGGGCGGGATCCTCATTGCCCTGCTGGTGCTTGCACCGGAGGGCCTTGCAGCGATCGGAGCTGCGCGGCGCCACGACATGCAGCGGTCGATCAACATCCTGCTCGGCAGTGCCTTGGCGACGATCGGCCTGACGGTGCCCGCCATCATCGGCATCCGCTTCGCGACCGATGTGACGCCGCAGCTGGGGCTGGAGCCACCCTTCATCGTGCTGCTGGCCACCACGTTCTTCGTGACGACGCTCAGCCTCGCGCGCGGCCGCGTGAGCACGCTGCAGGGCATGGTGCACATCCTGCTCTTCCTGGCCTGGATCGTGACGATCCTCGATGAAGCCAGCGCACCGGCTTGAGACGACGCTGGCAGGAAGGCGCCGTAAGGAAGGCGAATCAATCCGTGATCGTGCGATCCACCTGCACCGTGGTGTCCAGCTTCAGCCCATCCGACTGGCCCACGACCGAGATCGTGACGACCTGATGACGGAAGGGCGCGCGGATCGCATCGGGCCAGGATTGCTGCGCCACCCGCACGGGGCGGTCCGCGCGCAACGCCATGGTGGCGCCGCGCCACCGGACGTCCCATGATCGCCCGCTGCCGCTGATCATCACGGGATCGGTCGAACCCACATGGAACCGGTAGACCTCGGTACCCGCTTCGATCGGCGCTCCGAACGCGACGGCATCCTCGACCACGATGCGCCCCTGCGCGTTCCACGACACGCCACGCGTCGATGAACGGGCCAGCCGCGATGCGCTGGCGAGGTCCATCGTGATCGAGCCGCCCGACTCCTCGAGCGACCGCACCGTCATCGTGCATGGCCTCGGCTGGCTGGCTGGCAGTACCGGGCTGACCTGCATGACGCTGTGTCCAGCGGCACCCGCGTAGCGATCCTCGTAGCCCGGCGCGCCGTAATCCGGCGTCCCCGCTTCCATCAACACGAAGCGACGGCCGTTCATCACCGTGATCTGGCCATTGTCCCGCTGCACGTGATTTTCGCCGGCCGTGCCCGAGCGCACCATGACGGCAAGCGCCTTGGGTGCCGATGCGGCCGGTGCTTCCCACGCGGATCTCCAGACCACTTGTCCCTGGCTGGGGAAACTGGCGTACGTCGGCAGCGGCATCGCGCTCGGTCCACGAGCCCCGGCCAGCGCGAACGCATAGCGAACACCGGTGACGGAGGCATCCGCATCAGGCAGGAGGTAGCGCGCCGCCTGCAGCGCGCCGGGCGCGGCGCTCGAGAGATAGACGCTCGCCTCAGATGGCGTCGGCGACGCGCGCGCCCAGTCGGGGCGGATCATCATGCGGCTGTCGTAGGTGTGCACCAGCACGCCGGCGCCGAGGTTCATGTGCGCGAACCACTCCCACGCGTGATCCAGGTACGCAAAGCCATCGAGCCGACGATCGCCGTTGGCGCGAACGGCGCGCACGCCATCGAAGAGCGGGCCGGCCGACTGGTTGGCGTAGCTGAATCCCTCGAGGAATGCACCGTCGGATCCGAGTGCCGCCAACGTCTGGGCGATGTTCTCGACACCGAGGTCGTAGCAGGGTGCGAGCCGGGGATCCTTGAGGTGCAGGCAGGCCTGCACCAGGGCCAGCGATGGCTCGAGCCATTGGTTGCTCACCGGCGTGTGCACGCGGACGAACCATGGACGTCGATCCGCCCAGTCCTCGCAGATGCGCATGACTTCCTCGCGCAGGAGCAGGTCCAGCCTTGCGCGCAGCTGCGCAGGGACCTGGTCCCCGAGAAGGTCGAGCATCTCGACGATGCCGCTCATGCCCCACGCGGTCGCGAGCCACACGCCGTCACCGCCGGCGGGCATGGTCATGTCGTCGGACGACAGCGTGGAACCCGGGCGCTGCAGGGGTCGATGCTCCAGGAAGGCCTCGAGCAGCGCGAGTGCGCGGGCAAGCAGCGCCGGATCCTTGCGCCACGCCACCACGACCGCCAGCTCGACCCCGTACTGCCGCAGGTAGGCCGCCTGGTTCACGTCGGCACGGGCGAGTGCATAGAGGTCGCGATTGCGCTGCAGCTTCAGCGCATCCCGATCGAGTTGCGTCGGGTCGATCTGGTCGAACGACATCGGTCGGCGGACACGGGTCAACGGGTCGGCCGACGATCGCTTGGCGGATGACTCGAGAGCGAGCAGCCGATTGACCAAGGCAATCGAGCCGCGCGACTGTTCGAACAGCCCCGGCCAGGGATTCGGAGCAGCTTGAAGGGGCCCGGTCCATGATGGCCCCGTGCGGGTGCGAACCGCACCGAGCGCACGCTGGGCGGCGTCGATGGCGCGGCGCGTGAGTACTTGCGTGTCGGGCTGCGGAGGTGTGGTCGGAACCACCGTCTCGGACTGCATGATGGATTCCACGAGGAGCGATGCAGTCGCCTGCACCGTGCACAGCATGGCCAGCAGAGCACCACAGCAGATCGAACGGATGCCGACGCCGGTGAGCCGCAGATGCATGCTCCGATCGTAGTGCGGCAACAGAGGGCCGGGCCGTTTCGCCCGAGCACAGGCGCCAGGCTGATCAGATCGCCTTCTGGCGGCGGAGCGCGCACCCTGCCAGCTTGTAGAGGACACGCGCGCCCACGCAGCCGTTCCACTCATCATCCGGCGCGCCGGGCGCGACCTCGCAGAGATCGAAGCCGATCACACGGCGTCCGCTCGCGGCAAGCAGCTCGAGCAGGTGGCAGACTTCGGGGAACGAGAGGCCGCCGGGAACGGGCGTACCGGTTCGAGGACAGAGATCCGCGGTCAGGCCGTCGATGTCGAACGAGACGTACACCTCGCGGGGAAGCGCGGCGATGATGTCCTTGCAGACCTTGGTCCACGTCGCGCCGCCGAACTGGCGGTCACGCAAGTGCTGGTCGAAGAATGTCGTCACGCGACCCTTGGACCGCTCGATGAACTCGACTTCGCGCGAGCCGACGTCGCGGATGCCGACCTGCACCAGGCGCTTCACGCCCGGCAGCCGGGTCATCACGTTGTGGAAGATGCTGGCGTGGCTCCAGGCGAAGCCCTCGAAGGAATCTCTCAGGTCGGCGTGGGCATCGATCTGCAGGATCCCCATGCCAGGGTGCCGCAGCGAGAGCTCGGCGATGAGGCCGAACGGGCTCGCATGGTCCCCGCCGAGCACGGCTGGAATCGCGCCGCGGTCCAGGATGAGCTCCGAGGCCGCCGCGACGTAGCCGTGCACGCGCTCGCTCGCGGCGTTGACGGTGGCGATGGCCTTCTGGTGCGAGCGGTTGCCGGGCGCCGCCCCGCCCGCGCGGATGATCGGCTCGGCCGCCGTGCGCGCGCGCTTGGAAAGCGAGGCGATCGGCTTGGGGATCGGCAGCATCGCGATGCCACCCTGCCAGATCGCGCCGTACTGGATGTCTTCGAGATCCACCTGCTTGCTCGCCTCGAGCACGTGCTCAGGCCCGCGCGCCGTACCCGCCCGGTAGCTCGTGGTGGCGTCGAAGGGAACCGGGATCACGACGAGCCGCGCATCCTCAGGCCGCGTGTCCAGTCCGAAGAGGCCATCGCCGGTCGCAGCGGCATCGGGGTCGAATCCTGCGGGGACGATCGGCGTGCGTGAAGGCATCGAGGGATCGTAGTGAGGCGATCCGGGGCATGGTGTCCACTCGTGGCCGCCTCGCTCACTCGATATCCTCCTCCCATGGTCAACGTGATCTGCATGAGATGGGGCACGAAGTTCGGGCCGGAGTACCCGAACCGTCTTCACGCGATGGTGTCGAGGCACCTCAAGCGCCCCCACCGCTTCATCTGCATGACCGATGACGCGCAAGGCATGTCGGCCGGGATCGAGGCCCGGCCACTGCCGGATTTCGACGATCCAGGTGGACCCGAGCGCGGCTGGCGCAAGATCTCTACGTTCAGGCGCCCGCTCTTCGACCTCGTTGGACCAACGCTGTTCCTCGACCTCGACATCGTGATCGTCGACGCGATCGATGGCCTGTTCGATCATCCTGGTGAGTTCCTGATCATCAAGGACTGGGTCCGTCCGTGGCGACCGACGGGAAATTCTTCGGTCTACCGCTTCGAGGCAGGTGCGCATCCGGAACTGCTGGACAGATTCCAGCGCGAGGCCGCGCAGGTCCGCCGCGAGGTGCGCAACGAGCAGGAGTACATCTCCCGCGAGCTGCACAACGCTGGCAAGCTGGGCTACTGGCCGGCCGAGTGGTGCGTGTCGTTCAAGTACCGCTGCATGGCCAAGTTCCCCATGAACCGCTGGGTCAAGCCATCCATCCCGCAAGGTGCCAAGATCGTGGTGTTCCACGGCCATCCGACGCCACGCGAGGCGATGGACGGCGTGACCACGAAGGTCACGCGCCACGTCCACCCCACCCCATGGGTGGCGCAGCACTGGGGATGAGCGGAACGCTGCGCATCCTTGAACCGAACCTGGCCGGCAATGCCGGGCATTACGCCGAGTTCGCCCGTGCCGTGGCCGAGCGCTGTGCGCCTCGATTCGATCGACTCGAGGTGCATGGCGGCCTAGGCATCGATCGCCTGGAGCTCCTTGGTCATGAGTGCATCGCCGCGTTGCCCACCTGTGGCGGGCGCTCGGAATTCGCCGTGCTCCGGAGCTTGTCAGCAGATCGAAGCGCACCCACGCTGGTCCTCACGGCCAAGGCACGACATGCCCTGGAGCTCGAAGCCCTGCATCGGTGCCTTCGCCACGATCCATCGCGCATGAATCTCTTCTTCCACTGGAGCGAGGACGCGGCGCACCAACGGCTGGCCATGGCGCTGGCGCGCGCCGTGCGTCGACAGGCCACGGCACTCGCGCCGACATCGACCACCGCGTCCTTCCTTCGTGCCGCAGGTTGGCGAAACGTCAGGCAAGTGGCCTATCCGGCACGAGCACCCAAGTCGCTCCCGGAGCGCCTGCCGAAACCCACGCGCCTGCTTGTTGCCGGTGCCGCACGGCGCAACAAGGGCATCCACCTGATCGCCGATCTTGCGGATCGCTACGCCTCGGAGCGACCGGAGACCCCGATGCTGGTTCAGTCAACGGGCAAGCGAGCGGGCCGTCACGGCGCGGCTGAGCATGCCCCGCTTGAGCAACTGGAGCGCTGTGGGTGGCAAGGCCTGCAACTTGATGCCAGCGCACCGAACCGCGACGAATACGCACGGCGATTCGAGGGCGCGCTGGTCCTCACCCCGTACGACCCAGTGCACTTCCGGGACAACGTGAGCGGCATCGCACTCGATGCCCTGCTTCATGGGGCGCCGATCATCGCCACGTCAGGCACATGGCAGGCCCGCCTCATCGAGCGATTCGGTTGTGGGGTGTGCATGAAGGCCTGGGATGTCGAGAGCTTGCGAACATCGATTCAGCAGGCTGTGATTCGGTGGAATGACATCAGCAAGGCCGCACATCACGCGGCAGTCGAGTTGGCTGCCGAACACGACCCGCGCCATGTCGTCGACGCCATCGCCACCGTCTGATCCAGCGCACCCCCATGCACATCCCACACGCGCTGCTCGGCCTCGTCATCCTCGTCTCGATCGCCGTGGCGCTCTCGGAATCGCGCCGGCACATCCCGTGGCGACTCGTCGGGGTCGGGCTTGTACTGCAGGTGCTGATCGCGTTCGCGTTCCTGCGCTTGCCGCCGGCCGTGGCCGCGGCCGACCTCGTCGCCGCCGGCGTGGCGCGCGTGATCGGCTTCGCCGACGACGGCACGCGGTTCGTCTTCGGCAACGTCAGCGATCCCTCGGGCGCCTGGGGCTTCATCTTCGTCGTGCGCGTGCTGCCGATCATCATCTTTTTCGCCAGCCTGATGAGCGTGCTCTACCACCTGGGCATCATGCAGCGCGTGGTCGCTGGCTGCGCCTGGGTGCTGCGCCGTGCCATGCAGGTCAGCGGCGTCGAGGCGCTGTGCACCGCCGCCAACATCTTCGTCGGCCAGACCGAGGCCCCGCTGATAATCCGCCCCT
>Ga0209617_10000043_pt1 | contig 41766 bp, 40 predicted proteins | sample LakEriepJuly2011_2_FD_187459 | JGI IMG/M metagenome (GOLD analysis project Ga0209617, IMG submission 187459) | Freshwater microbial communities from dead zone in Lake Erie, Canada - CCB epilimnion July 2011 (SPAdes) (version 2) | ecosystem: Environmental > Aquatic > Freshwater > Lentic >...
ATTTGGAAGCATCAGAAATTTACTGATGGCACAGATCAATGGGTGAACTGCGCATGAGCAAACTCATTGATACGTATGGCCGAGAGCACCGCAATCTTCGCGTTTCACTAACAGATCGCTGTTCACTTCGTTGCACCTATTGCATGCCCAATGACTTTGCTGCCTGGATTCCCAATGATGATTTACTAACAACTAATGAGCTTCTTACAGTCATTGAAGTAGCTGTTGAACAAGGAATCAATGAAGTGCGCTTAACGGGCGGGGAGCCTTTACTTCGTCCAGATATTGTTGAAATTGTTGATCGCATTGCCGGCCTTGCTAACGCCCCACGTTTGACTTTGACTACCAATGGATTAAAACTAAAAGAATTAGCACTTCCATTAGCAAAAGCTGGTTTGAATCGAATCAATATCAGCTTAGATACTTTAAACCGTGAGCGCTTTAAAAAAATGACATATAGAGATCGCTTTGATGATGTTATCGAAGGATTACTTGCTGCCAAAGCTGCGGGGCTATTTCCGATTAAAGTTAATACTGTTTTGCTTCAGGGGATAAATGATGATGAAGCACCAGCGCTTTTAGCGTGGGCAATAGAAAATGAATACTCACTGCGCTTCATTGAACAGATGCCTCTAGATGCCGGTGGAATTTGGGATAGAGCAACAATGGTTACGGCTGATCAGATTTATGCAGATCTATCCACGCACTATGAGTTAACTCCTGTAGATGGCCGAGGTTCAGCACCTGCAGAGGAGTTCTATATCAATGGCACACAAGCAACCGTTGGAATTATTGGCAGTGTGACAAGGCCGTTTTGCGGGGCATGTGATCGCCTGCGATTAACTTCAGATGGACAACTGCGCTCATGCTTATTCTCAAATGAAGAAGTAGATGTGAGGAAAGTACTTCGCGATGAGAGCAGAGATGATGTAGCTAAGCGAGTGGAGATAGCGGCCCGCTTCCAAAAAACTGTAATAAGCAAGCTGCCTGGCCATGGCATTAACGATCCTTCTTTTATTGCACCGCTTAGACCAATGTCAGCAATTGGTGGTTAGCCACCAGCAAAACGTGGCAACACATCAATAAAACTGCCAGCATGAATAGGCATATCTATATCGTTCACCGCTACGCAATCAACTAAGAATGAGCATTGATCAATAACGTGAGCTAACGCTGGGTTATTGGCAGTAACTTGTGTGAGAATGGCTGAAAGTGGAGCTGGATTCACACGCTCAGCGCTCACTCCAGCTGCGGCTCGCGCAGCAGCAAAGTAGCGAATCTCTATATCCATAGCCATAGTGCCATTGTATGGTTACCTAATGCTCGAGTACATCATTATCTTCCTGGTCGGCATTCTTGTCGGTGGAATTAATGGAATGGCTGGGGGAGCATCAGTTATCTCTTACCCAGTCTTACTCGCCACAGGAATGTCCCCAGTAAGTGCAGCGATTTCAAATGCATTAGGTGTGACACCAGCAAACTTCTTTGCTCTCCTTGCTGTGCGCGATCAGATGCGTGCTTATTTTCATGAATACAAGAAACTCATCTATATCTCCATAGTTGGTTCAACGATTGGTGCGCTTCTTTTACTCAACGTACCACCAGGTGTATTTGAAAAGATGGTTCCCTTCCTGCTCCTATTTGCGAGCCTGTCATTTTTGATTAAAGCTAAGCCAGTCCGTGGTGCTCGCCACGCACTGATTGAAAAGCTCGGAATTGCAGGCAGCGGTTTGTATTGCGGCTACTTTGGTCCAGGCCAAGGCGTGATGGTTATAGCTGTGTTGGCCAGAGATATCAGACGTGATCCCAAGACACTGAACACTGCTAAGAATTTAATTGTTGGCTGGACCTCATTGATCTCCAACATCATCTATATCTTTAGCGGCTTAGCCCATTGGGGAGCAGTCATCGCGCTGCTCATTGGTGCCAGCATCGGTGGAACCTATGGGGGACGCTATGCAGCAAGAATGCCGGCCATCCTTTATCGGGCGCTCATTCTCATCGTGGGCTTTGGTGCCTCAGCCTGGCTCTTTACCAAGTACTACTAAGGCTAAAACCACCCCCTCGCGCCCCTTCTCATTGGTATATCACTGATATATCATGGTGGATGTGAGCCAGGCTATCCATATTCTCTCCAGAGAGAGCTCCTCGCTATCTGAGGCTGCCTATAGCCGTATTCGCTCAATGATTATTACTTTAGAACTTGAACCAGGATCACTCATTAGTGAGAGTGCATTGATGAGCACACTCAAGATGGGTCGCACACCTATTCGTGAAGCTCTGCGCTCGCTAGCAAATGAAAAGCTCGTTGAGGTTTATCCACGTCGTGGCATGTTTGTCTCTCGTGTTGATGTTGCCAATCTTTCCCAGCTCTCAGAGACCCGCGCAGTTCTAGAGATTAAAGCCGCTGAACTTGCTGCCACACGATCAACTGCTGCCGACCAAGAAATCACAAAAGCTTTAATAAAAGAGATTAAGGCAATCAAAGGCGATTTAGATATGCCAACTTTGATTGGGTTGGACCAGCGAATTCATCACCATATCTATCAATGCACACACAATGAATTTCTAGCAGCAGCGCTAGATAACTACTACGCCCACGCCCTGCGCATCTGGTTCTTAGCACTTGATCGCGTTGAGCATTTGGCTGATGCAATTATCGAACACCGAGCTTTGTTAGAAGCTATTGCAAGCAATGATCCAAAAGCAGCATCAAAGGCGATGAGAGAGCACGTTGAAGGTTTTGAATCAGAAATCCGTAAGTCTTTATAACCACCACCAACAGAAAAAGGAAATGAAGCTATGAGTAAGTTACCTGCAAAGGCAAAGTGCGTTGTTATCGGCGCTGGAATCGTCGGCAACGGTATGGTCTATCACCTTGCAAAGCTTGGCTGGAAAGACATAGTCCAGATTGATAAAGGACCTCTTCCTAACCCTGGTGGCTCAACTGGCCACGCATCTAACTTCATCTTCCCTGTGGATCACTCAAAAGAGATGACAGCGATTACTGCTGAAAGTATGCGCCAATACAAAGAGTTTGGAACCTTCACTGAAACTGGTGGAATTGAAGTTGCTCGCTCAGAAGAGCGTATGCAAGAGCTTGCACGCCGTATTACATCTGCAAAGTCTTGGGGAATCGAAGGTGGTCGAATCCTTACTCCTGCAGAGGTAAAAGAACTAGTGCCCTACATCGATGAAACCATCATTTTAGGTGGGTACTACCAGCCAACTGTGGGTGTCGTTGACTCACTTCGCACAGGAACAATTATGCGCGAGAAAGCACAAGAGATGGGCGCTGCTCAATCATTTGCAAACGTTGAAGTTCAAGATATTAAAGTTGAAAACGGAGTTGTAAAGGCAGTTGTTACTGATCAAGGAACAATTGAAGCCGACTATGTTGTTATCGCTACAGGTTGCTGGTCACCAAAGCTAGCTGCAATGGCTGGAGCACACATTCCATTAACACCTGCAGTTCACCAAATGAAAGACATTGGACCAGTTCCATTCTTTAAAGACACCAAGGGTGATATTGAATGGCCAATCGTTCGTGACATGGATGTATTTATGTATGAGCGCCAACATGGAACTGGACTTGAAATCGGTTCATATGCTCACCGCCCAATTCTCTACACACCAGATGACATCCCATCAAATGCCACAGCTGCTCTTTCTCCAACTGAGTTTGCATTCACTCAGGCAGATTTCGACATCCAGGATGAGCATGCTTATGAATTGATGCCATCAATTGTTGGAGATGAATCAGTGCGTGAGAAGTATGCATGTAATGGAATTTTGTCTTACACCCCAGATGGAATGCCAATTCTTGGCGAAACACCAGAAGTAAAGAACTTGTGGTCAGTTGCTGCGGTGTGGATTAAGGAAGGCCCAGGAACTGCAAAGTCTGTGGCTGAATGGATGGTTCTTGGAGATTCACATATTGATCTTCACGCATCAAACATTGCTCGCTTCCATGAGCACCACAAGGAAGAGAAGCACATTAAGTCTCGTGTGGCTGAATCATTCAACAAGACTTATGGAATCGTTCACCCACTTGAGCAGTACGAATCAAATCGTAAAGTGCGTCTGTCTCCTTACTACGAGCGTGAAGCTGCACTTGGCGCAGTGTTCTATGAGACTGCTGGATGGGAACGACCATTCTGGTATGAATCAAATAAGGATTTAGTTGCAAAGTTTGGCGACAAAGTAATGCCACGCACTGCTGAATGGGAATCACGTTGGTGGTCTCCCATTATCAATGCAGAGCACTTACAAATGCGCGAGACTGCAGGCATCGTTGATTTAACTGCCTTTGCTTACTTTGATATCACTGGCCCATCAGCGTTGGCTGTTGTGCAAAAGGCAGCACTACGTCAGATGGATGTTGCTATTGGCCGCGTTGTTTACACACCTGTACTTGGTCCAAACGGTGGATTTAAATCAGATTTAACAATTATGCGCCTTGGTGCCGATCACTTCCGTGTTGTTACAGGTGGTGCACACGGTATGGCAGATAAGAAGTGGTTTGCTGATTTATTGCCAGCCGATGGCTCTGCAAAGATTAAAGACATTACTTCTGACTACACCACTCTTGGTGTGTGGGGTCCAAATGCCAGAAAGATTGTTCAAGAAGTGACATCTGAAGATATGAGCCATGAATCATTCAAGTTCAGCACATGTCGGGAGATTGATATCAAGGGCGTGAAAGTTCTTGCATCTCGTATTTCCTACGTTGGCGATCTGGGTTGGGAGTTCTATGTCCCTATGGCCGATGGCCCAGCTCTTTGGGATGCGCTCTGGGAAGCTGGAAAGAACCACGGATTAATTCCAGTAGGAATTGGTGTCTATGGAACTACTGGTCGTCTAGAGAAGTGCTACCGCGCATACGGTCCAGAGCTTGAAACTGAATACACCGTTGTTGAAGCAGGAATGCAATCTCCAAAGCTCAAAGAAGCAGATTTCATCGGTAAAGAAGCTCACGTGAAGCACCGTGCTGAAAAGCCTGTTGCAATGCTGTGCACACTCTTTGTTGATGATCACACATCATCTACTGGCGTGAAGCGCTACATGATGGGTAATGAGCCAATCCTTACTTTGGATAAGAAGCCAATTACTGATGCACATGGACGTCGTTCATATGTAACGAGTGCTGGTTCTGCACCATCTTTAGGTAAGCACATCCTGATGTCATACCTTCCAACTGAGTTAGCTGTTGCTGGAAACAAGTTCCTCGTCGAATACCTTGGTGAGCACTACCCATGTTCAGTAGCTGAAGTTGGCCCAACCTCTGTATTTGATCCATCAAGTGAGAGGATCCTTGCATAATGGACGTACTTGTCTGTCTAAAGCGCGTTCCACTAGCTGGTGGAACTTTGATTCTGACTCCAGATTCACGCGATATCGAAACTAAACATTTAGGTTTTGGTATTAGCCCACATGAGGAAAACGCCGTTGAAGCCGGTGTTCAACTCGTTGAACAAATGGGTGGAACGCTTACTCTGCTTACACTTGGACCTAGTGATGCTGAAGAACAACTTCGCTCACAGCTAGCAATTGGTGCCACTCGCGCCGTGTTGATTGAAACCGATGGGCAAGAGTGGGATCCACAAGGAACTGCTGCTGCTCTCGTGGATGCAATCAATGCAGAAGAGACTAAGTTTGACTTAATCATTTTTGGCGCAGAATCTGCTGATAGTGCTGGATATCAAATCCATATTCGTGTGGCACATGCTCTCAATCGCCCAATTATCACCAACGTTAAATCAATGAAGGTTGAAAATGGGGTTGCTGTGTGTGATCGAGTAGTTGCTGCAGGACGAGAGCACTATGAAGTTGCACTACCTGCAATTGTCACTGTGCGAGATGGTCTAAACATTCCACGCTATCCATCAGTGCCTGGGCGTATGCAGGCGCGCAAGAAGCCAGTAGATATGAAAAAAGCTGAAGCACGAGTGCCTAAGTTAGAAAAAGTTACTTTGGCACTTGCACCATCTAAGGCTAAGGGCGCAGAAGTTTTAGGCAACGGCGCAGATGCCGTTCCTGCATTAGTCGAAGTCCTCAAGAAGATTGGAGCCTTCTAATGATTCTTGTACTTGTCGATCAAGATCGCGGTGAATTAGATCCACTTTCACTTCGTGCATTAACTGCAGCCCGCAAGTTAGGCCGAGATGTCGAAGCGATAGTTATTGGCAAAGAAGGTGCAGCACTTGCTGGCATCGTCGGTGAATATGGCGCCAAGGTTTTACACGTTGCATCTCATGCCAACCTGACTGACTACACACCTATGGCATCTGGTCGCGCACTAAAAGACTTAGTTGAAAAGCTAAAGCCAGCTGCAGTCCTTGCCGCTGGAAGCCCACGGGGAAATGAGCAGTTAGCGCATTTAGCTGCTTTTCTAGACCTTCCAATGGCAGCTGAGTGCTCAGAGATCACATTAGGTTCACCTCACCATGTGCTTCGCGCACGTTGGGCAGGAAATCTCATTGAATCTGCAAATGTTCACGCAGATCTTCTTATTGCAAGCGTCTTAGCATTTTCAACAGAACCAGAAACTGCCAACGGCGGCGCAGCAACTGTTACTGAGTTTGAACCAGCGCTAGAACCGCAGGATTACGCGGTGAAGGTATTGAGTCGTGATGCTGGTGAATCAAAGGGCGGCGTAACTCTCAATGATGCCAAAGTTATTGTCTCTGGCGGACGTGGTGTTGGTGGTCCAGATGGTTTTGGACAGATTGAAGAACTTGCAACGCTACTCGGCGGAACTGTTGGTTGTTCACGTGTTGTAACTAGCTCAGGCTGGCGTCCACACGCAGAACAAGTGGGACAGACAGGAACAAAAGTGGCACCTGATCTCTATATCGCAGCCGGTATTTCAGGTGCGATGCAGCACATTGCAGGAATGAAGAACAGTAAGACCATCGTAGTAATTAACACAGATCCAGAGGCTCCAATTCTTAGTTATGCAGATTACGCAATTATCGGTGATTTGCACCAAGTCATACCGGCTCTAACTAGCGCAATTCGCCAAGCCAAAGGATAAAAAATGTCAGATATTGAAATTGCCCAAGCTGCAACTATGAAGCCGGTCACCGAAATTGGTGCCAGCTTAGGCATTGATGCAGATAACTTAGAGGCTTATGGAAAATACAAGGCGAAAGTTAACCTTAAGTATTTAACTGCTCTTCCAAAGCGCGATAACTCAAAGTTGATTTTGGTAACTGCCATTAGTCCGACACCTGCAGGTGAAGGAAAGACCACAACCACTGTTGGTTTAGGTGATGCTCTTCGCCATATTGGCAAAAATGCAATGATTGCACTTCGTGAACCATCCCTTGGCCCAGTCTTTGGAATGAAGGGTGGAGCAGCTGGTGGCGGTTACGCCCAGGTAGTTCCGATGGAAGATATCAATCTGCACTTCACTGGTGATTTCAACGCTATAGCCCTTGCAAACAACTTACTTGCAGCCCTTATTGATAACCACATCCACCATGGCAATGAGCTAGCCATTGATATTCGCCGTGTCACATGGAAGCGAGTAATAGATATGAATGATCGTGCTTTGCGCGAAATCATTCAATCCATTGGAGGCGTTGGTAATGGATACCCACGTAGTGATGGCTTTGACATTGTTGTGGCCTCTGAAATTATGGCAATCTTCTGTCTTGCAACTTCGATTGAAGATCTAAAAGAGAAGATTGGCAAGATTGTCGTTGGCTATAAGCGCGATAAGACGCCGGTACTTGCCTCTGAGCTCAATGCACAAGGTGCAATGACAGTTATTTTAAAGGATGCTTTCCAGCCAAACTTGGTTCAAACACTTGAGAACACACCAGCCTTTATTCATGGTGGACCATTTGCCAACATCGCACACGGTTGCAACTCTGTTGTTGCTACAACTTCTGCCATGAAGCTAGCTGACTATGTTGTTACTGAAGCTGGCTTTGGTGCCGACCTTGGCGCTGAAAAGTTCATCGACATTAAATGCCGCAAATCAGGCTTACGTCCTTCTGCTTGCGTATTGGTTGCAACGATTCGCGCAATCAAATACCACGGCGGCGCAGACCTAAAGACAATCACAGAGGAGAACTTGCCGGCACTTGAGGCTGGCCTAGTAAACCTTGAGCGTCATATCAACAACATCACAAAGGTTTATAACCTTCCTCTAGTTGTTTCAATTAACAACTTCACCAGTGATACCAAGGCTGAAGTTGACCTACTTCGTTCGAGAGTAGAAAAGCTTGGCGTGAAGATTGTGCTTGCAACTCACTGGGCTGATGGTGGCAAAGGTGCAGCTGATTTAGCACATGCCGTTGTTGAACTGTGTGAGAAGCCACAATCTATGGTTTTTGTTTATGAAGATAGCGATCCATTGTGGGAAAAAATCACCAAAGTTGCCACCAAGATTTATGGCGCTAAAGAAGTAACAGCTGATGCCAAGGTGCGCCTCAAGCTCAAAGAACTTGAAGCATCTGGCTATGGGCACTTCCCCATCTGTGTAGCCAAAACGCAGTATTCCTTTAGTACCGATGCAGCATTGCGCGGTGCACCCAGCGGACATTCCATCAATGTTCGCGAAGTAAAGCTCTCAGCAGGTGCTGAATTTATCGTAATGATCTGCGGAGAAATCATGACAATGCCAGGTCTGCCTAAGGTGCCATCAGCTGAGCGCATTGATTACATTGATGGAAAGGTAGTGGGTCTGTTCTAATGAAGTATTCGACATGGTCACAAGAGGCAGCGTTAGCTGTGCTTGCGACCTTGCGCGAAGAAAAAGGCGCAGTCCTTATGGCCTTACAGGCTCTGCAAAAAGAGTTTGGTTATGTTCACAAAGAAGATGTGGCGTTAGTTGCTAATTTCTTCAACAACTCACGGGCTGATGTTCATGGAGTCTTAACTTTTTATCATGATCTACTTACTGAACCACCTGGCGATAATCACATCTCTGTCTGTGTGGCAGAGGCGTGCCAAGCAGTGGGATCTCGTCAGCTAGAAAAAGATGTGAAAGCCAAGTTTGGCAAAGAAGTCCATGATGGTTATTGCTTTGGTAACTGTGCACTGGGACCATGTGCCATGGTGAACGGCGCAATTATTGGCCGAGCAAGCGTAGAAAAGATTGAAAAGGTGCGCGTATGAAAATCTATGTCCCAGGAGATAGCGCAGCAATCTCTGTTGGCGCAGATGCAGTAGCTGCTGCCATTGCAAGCAAAGTTGCTGGTTCAACGATTATTCGCAATGGCTCTCGCGGTGCACTCTGGTTAGAGCCGATGGTGGAAGTTGAAACCGATAAGGGCCGTGTTGCCTATGGTCCGGTGAGTGTTGAAGATATTGATTCACTCATTACTGCAGATTTCATGCACGGGGGTGCTCATAAATTATCCCTAGGTGAGAGTGAAAAGATTGAATGGTTAGCTAGCCAAGATCGTGTGACATTTAAACGTGTTGGAATCATTGATCCGCTCTCACTTGCAGACTATGAAGCACATGGGGGATTAGTGGGCTTACGCCGTGCTATTTCGATGAGCACCGAAGCAATTGTGGAAGAAGTTAAAGAATCAGGTGTGCGTGGGCGTGGTGGGGCAGGATTTCCAGCTGGCATTAAGTGGAAGACCGTTGCTGATGCAGTCAGTGATCAGAAATATATTTGCTGCAACGCAGATGAAGGCGATAGTGGAACTTTTGCTGATCGCATGCTTATTGAAGGAGATCCATACACACTCATTGAAGGTATGACTATTGCAGCTATTGCCGTTGGTGCCACAGAAGGAATTGTTTATCTTCGCTCTGAATATCCATATGCAATCAAAATCTTACAAAAGGCTATCGATATTGCCCACGCATTTGGTTGGCTCGGAAGTTCAGTTCTTGGAAGTAAGCACGCTTTTGAATTAAAGATTCGTGTGGGTGCTGGTTCATATGTCTGCGGTGAAGAAACTGCGATGCTGGAGAGCATTGAAGGAAAGCGTGGAGTTGTACGTGCCAAGCCACCACTTCCAGCGCTAGAGGGTTTGTTTGGTAAACCAACTGTTATCAATAACGTATTAACGCTTTCAACGATTCCTGCAGTGATGGCAGATGGTGCGGCTGCATATAAAGCACGCGGTGTTGGCAGATCTCTTGGCACACAGGTTTTCCAATTAGCTGGCAACACCAAACGGGGTGGAATTGTTGAAAAGCCTTTCGGTATCTCTATTGAAGAAGTAGTCAATGGTTATGGCGGGGGAACATTAAGCGGTGCACCAATACGTGCGGTGCAGGTAGGCGGACCGTTAGGTGCCTACTTTGGAATAGATAAATTTGAAACATCATTAGATTACGAATCTATGTTGGCAGCTGGTGGAATGCTTGGACATGGTGGATTAGTTGTATTTGATGATTCAGTTGATTTAGCTCAACAAGCCCGATTTGCAATGTCATTTTGCGCCCTAGAGTCCTGTGGCAAATGCACACCATGTCGAATCGGTTCCACGCGCGGAGTTGAGACAATCGATTTAATCATTCAAGGCGTGAAGGTGGATGAGAATAAGAAGCTGCTACTAGATCTTTGTGAGGTTATGACCGATGGATCTCTGTGTGCCATGGGCGGATTAACACCAATGCCGGTAAAAAGTGCCATGATTAACTTCCCTGAGGACTTCACTGGGGAGGTGAGCCGCCGATGACAATGATTCATGAACATGACTTCGGCACACCTGCTAGCAAAAAGAGTGAGCAAGTAAGCCTTGAAATTGATGGTAAATCAGTAACCGTTCCAGCAGATACGTCCATCATGCGCGCAGCGTCAATGGCTGGCATCGATATTCCAAAGCTCTGTTCAACTGATCGTCTAAAAGCCTTTGGTTCATGTCGCTTGTGTGTCATCCAAGTAGATGGACGTAATGGAACACCTTCTTCTTGCACAACTCCTGTGGCAGATGGAATGAAGGTTCTTACTCAGTCTGAGAAGTTAAATCGTCTACGCAAAGGTGTCATGGAGCTCTATCTCTCTGATCACCCAGCAGAGTGTGCAACAGGGGATGAGTGTGAAGTCCATGTGGTTGCTAAGAAAATCGGAATTAGTAAGAGCCGTTATGCAGCAACTTCAACCCACTTAGATTTAGCTAAAGATGAGTCAAACCCTTACTTCACCTTTGATTCAACTGAGTGCATTGTGTGTAATCGTTGTGTTCGCGCCTGTGATGAAGTGCAGGGAACTTTTGCATTAACAATTGAAAACCGTGGCTTTGAAGCCCGCGTGTCATCTTCTGGAACATCATTTATGGAAAGTGAATGCGTATCTTGTGGTGCCTGTGTTCAGGCCTGTCCAACAGGTGCTTTGACTGAAAAGACTTTGCTCACTATTGGGGCCCCTACATCATCTGTTATTACAACTTGTGCCTACTGTGGTGTTGGCTGTTCATTCAAAGCCGAGATGCGCGGAGACAAACTTGTGCGCATGGTTCCGCTTAAAGATGGTGGAGCTAATGAAGGCCACTCCTGCGTTAAAGGTCGATTTGCTTATGGCTATGCAACCCACAGTGATCGCATTACAAAGCCAATGATTCGAAATTCAATCACTGATCCATGGAAAGAAGTTACGTGGGAAGAAGCGATTTCCTTTGCCGCAACTGGTTTGAAGAAAATTCAAGCAGAATCTGGCAGAAATGCCATTGGTGGAATTACGTCATCTCGCTGCACAAACGAGGAAGTATTCGTAGTGCAGAAGATGGTGCGCGCTGCCTTTGCAAATAACAATGTTGATACCTGCGCTCGAGTGTGCCATTCACCAACTGGATATGGACTTGGCCAAGCTTTTGGAACATCGGCTGGAACACAGGATTTTGAGTCTGTTGAGCACAGCGATGTGATCATGTTGATTGGCGCTAATCCCACAACAGCCCACCCAGTCTTTGCATCACGCATGAAGAAGGCGCTTCGTAAAGGGGCTCAGCTCATTGTCGTTGATCCACGCGTTATTGCACTTGTTCGTACACCTGGTGTGGTTGCAGCTCAGCACTTGCAATTAATGCCTGGAACAAATGTTGCAGTTATTAACGCCTTGGCTCACGTGATTGTTACTGAGGGTTTAGCTAAGCGTGACTTTATTGACGCTCGTTGTGAAAAGAAATCATTTAAGGAGTGGGAAGCGTTTATTTCTTTACCTGAAAACTCACCAGAGGTTTTAGAGGCATCATCTCGTGTACCAGCAGAGCAGATTCGCAAAGCTGCACGTTTATTTGCTTCTGCTCCAAATGGTTCTATCTATTATGGTCTTGGTGTTACCGAGCACAGCCAAGGTTCAACCATGGTGATGGGCATTGCAAATCTAGCAATGGCCACAGGAAATATTGGCCGCAAAGGCGTGGGAGTAAATCCACTGCGTGGACAAAACAACGTTCAGGGCTCTTGCGATATGGGTTCATTCCCACATGAGCTGCCTGGCTATCGCCATATTTCAAATCCGGATACCCGTAAGATTTTCAATGATAAGTGGGGCGTAACGTTAGATGCAGAGCCTGGAATGCGAATTCCAAATATGTTTGATGCCGCGCTAGCTGGTAACTACCGTGGACTCTATGTTCAAGGTGAGGATATTGCCCAGTCCGATCCTAATACTTCTCATGTTCACGCAGCACTTCGTGCTATGGATATGGTTATTGTTCAAGATTTATTCTTAAACGAGACTGCAAAGTTTGCCCATGTCTTCTTGCCTGGCACATCATTTTTGGAAAAAGATGGAACATTTACTAACGCTGAACGCCGTATTAACCGAGTTCGCCCAGTGATGAAATCAGCAACTGGAAAGAGTGAATTCGAAGTCACGTGTGATCTTGCAACTGCGATGGGATACCCAATGTCCTATGGCAGTGGGGCAGAAATCATGGATGAGATCGCAGCAACAACACCCACATTTGCTGGAGTTTCATTCAAAAAACTTGACGAGGTCGGCAGTCTTCAGTGGCCATGTAATGAGGCCAATCCTGACGGCACACCTACGATGCATACAGAGAGCTTTATGCGTGGTTTGGGTCAGTTCAACCGCACGCCTTATGTTGCAACAGATGAAAAGGCGACACGTAAATTCCCACTCTTGCTCACAACTGGCCGTGTTTTGAGTCAATACAACGTGGGCGCACAAACACGTCGCACGGCAAATAATGTCTGGCACACTGAAGATATTTTGGATCTGCATGAATCAGATGCCCAGCTACGTGGTGTTACCGATGGTTCTTGGGTCAAGTTATCTAGTCGCGTGGGCGAAACAATTATGCGTGCGCGCATTACTGATGAAGTTCCAGCTGGTGTTGTTTATACAACTTTCCACTTCCCAGAAAGTGGTGCCAACGTCATAACCACTGATTTTTCTGACTGGGCAACAAACTGTCCTGAATACAAAGTAACTGCTGTTGAAATTACACCTAGTACACAAGGACCAGGTTCCATGGTTGAAACCCATATTGATGGCGATGTTCAGCTGGCATCAATTATTCGTATGGTGAATCAGATTGCTGCAAACTTCCCAGTTACTGATGCACCTGAAGTTAAAGTTGCGCACCACATCGTTCAGTTCTGGACACCAGTAATGATTGAGCGTTTACACAAAGATGTTGATAAGTCTTTACTCTCACCAATTGCCCAAAAAGCTCTTGAGATAATGCTAGTTACTAAGTAATTCCTTTACTTGCTGGGCTAGCTGACCATAACCAACGTTTTGAATCTCTAGTGGCAATCCAATACTTGCTGCTGCTTGTGTAGCTAGCTCTTCTAACTCTTCACTCGGTACTTGTGCTAACCAGATAACCCTTGAGTAGTTCTTAAAGTAGTCATCACGCAGCTCTGGTCGCTTATCTAGACCCAATTCAACCATGACGCTGCGGTGAAATGATTTAACAAGAAAATCTGTCAAAAAGTATGTGCCAGCACCAGATTCCATAATCTCTTCTATTTTCTTTGCCCCTGCAAAGATGTCATAGCAATGATTTCCACCTAAACGCTTCACACCATGAGTTGCAATCACCGTATCGAGTGCGCCATATGTTCCACAATCGGCATATGCCACCGCACATTTCTCGTGTTTGTCTTTGATTTCAGTGAGCAGTGAATCAACTTCACCTGCAATCTTTTCTGGACGATTGTGAAGCAGGGGCGGAAGAGGATAGATGGTGATATTAAATGATTCTGTAGTTGCGATATCGGCGATATGGGTAGCAAGTGCCCCGCAGGCAACTACGCCAACACTCATGCAGGAAATGCGAGACGTTCAACGAACTTATCGTTGAAATCTGCGCGATCAGATAGTTCGACGTAGTCGATGGCTTCTAATAAAGATTGTGCGCCGTTGCGCTCTTGGGCAGATAGCAAAACCATCTTGGCGCCTTCGCCTGCAACGTTACCCGCAGACATGATGCGCATAACGGAGAGCTTGGGAACCAAACCAATCTTTACTGCAGATGAAGGAGAGAGATAAGAGCCAAAGGAGCCAGCAAGGAGAACCTGCTGAATTTCAGATTCCTGTACACCAAACTCTTCAAGCAGTAGCGCCCAACCTGTGGCAATAGCTGCCTTAGCAAATTGAAGTTCGCGAACATCGCGCTGAGTTAAAAAGACGCAATCAGATAAATCGCCCACTTCTTTACTCCACGTAAGAACAAAGACGCGCTCACCTTCACGTGTAACGAGTCGACTTGCTAGCTTTGGCGAAATTGTCAGGGCAGCTTCATCGCTAACAAACTTGCCTGAGTGATCAAGTAAGCCCACTTGAACCAAAGATGCACAAGCATCAACTAATCCTGAACCACAGATACCAACTGCAGGGGTGTCATCAATAGTTCCAATTTCAAGTTCACCATCAACAACTTTGATAGTTTCAATCGCACCAGATGCTGCTCTCACACCGCACTTAATACTGGCAGCTTCAAAGGCAGGACCAGCAGGTGCAGCCGTTGCAAGAATCTTGTCACCATCACCTAAAACAATTTCACAGTTTGTGCCAACATCGATAAATAATCGCAAGCGCTTATCGCGATCCATTCCAGAGGCAAGAGCGCCAGCGATAATGTCGCCACCAACGTATGCACCCAGTGAAGGCAAGATGACAGCCTTGGCAAGTGGATGAACTGCAATGCCAATCTCTTTCACATCAATATTTGGATAGGCCGCACTTGCCATAATAAATGGAGCAACGCCTAGTGGTTCTGGATCAATGCCAAGGAGAAGCTGCGTCATAGTGGCATTGCCTGCGATTGCTAATTCATAAACATGGTGAGGATTAACCCCTGCTTCAACACAGACCTCTTGAGTGAGCTGATTAAGGGTTTCTTGGGCTAATCCACTTAGTTTTGCCAGTGCATCAGGATCTAGCATCGTTGCACTAATGCGTGTGATGACATCTGCGCCAAATGGTTGCTGCTTATTGAGCATTGATTTAACGGCTACTGGAGTTCCAGTGTTGAGATCAAGCAGAGTAGCCACAACAGTGGTTGTTCCTAGGTCATATGCAATTCCATAGCGGACTGCTGTTGTGTCGCCAGCTTCAATACCTAAGAAATCTTGATCAACAAAGACGGCAGTTACTTTGTAATTTGATGCACGCAAGATTCGGGGCAGATCTCGCATGGAAGCAAGGCTGGCCGTGCCTTCAAGGTCATCAATTGCATCAAAGACGCGCACAATATCAGTGCGTTGATCCGATAAAGATGGCTCTTCTAATTCGATATAGCGCTTTTGAACTGCTGGACGCAAAATAACCTGTCGGCCAACACCTACGGTGGCAGCTTTTGGACGAGTGGTGAGTGCTGGAACATCTACAGAAATATCTTTAGCGGTGCGCACCAAACAGGCAAGGCGCCAGCCATCTTTGATTTCAGTTGCAGTAAAGGCACGAAAATCTAACTTTGATGGTTCAACATCTCCATCAGTTACTTTGATACGACACTTCTTGCATGTGCCATAACCACCACATGTAGAATCAATACCAATTCCATTCCACGATGCCGCATCAAATGCGCTCACACCTGTTGGAACAGTGATTGTTTTCTGAGATCCAATAGAGCCATCTTTTTCAAGTGATGTGAAGGCAAGCTTGACCCGCCCGGTACCGTCATGCGTTGGTATCAGAGATGGATCTAACTCTTTTTTACTGATAATTAATTCCCTTCAGCGGCAGCTTTTGCCGCCTCCATTGCGCGATAGCGCATGATCCAGTTTGTTCCCCATGGGTCAAGACCAAGGAGCAAGTCTGCAGCGCGAACTGACTCAACGATTGCAGGAGTGCGCGAGTCCATGACCGCGCACGTTAATCCCATAGCCATTGCAGCAGGTAAAAAAGCGGCATTGAGTGCATGGCGATGTGGAAGGCCAAATGAGATGTTCGATGCACCCAGAGTCATATTTAGACCGTACTTTTCGCGGATTAAATAGATAGTTTCCAACGTGTTCTTTACTGCATCTGGATCTGCGCCAACAGTCATGGCAAGTGGGTCAATGATGAGATCTTCAAGTGGAATACCGTGCTTTTCAACAGTGCGAACAATCTTCTCAACAATAATCATGCGCTCTGCCGCTGTTTGCGGAATACCAGTTTCATCGTTAGGCAAAGCAATAATGGCTGCCCCATGCTTTTTGATGAGTGGAAGCACCAGCTCCATACGATCATCTTCACCTGTAACGCTATTAACTAACGCTTTACCTTGGTAGGTTTCAAGACCTGCTTGCAGCGCTTCAATAACAGATGAGTCGATACAAATAGGTAGATCTGTAAGTGATTGAACTAATTTGATTGCTTTTCTCAGTAGTTCTGGTTCATCTGTTAATGGAACACCCATATTCACATCTAGTGCATCAGCCCCACCAGCTACTTGAGCTGCCACATCTTTTTCAATGGCAGAGAGATCTCCCGCACGAAGTTGCTCTTGAAACTTCTTACGCCCTGTTGGGTTAATGCGTTCACCGATAATACAAAATGGCTGGTCATGGCCAATCGTTACGGTTTTTCCAGGGGAAGTAAGGGTCGTGTGCATAGGGGCTCCTAGTTAGTTTCTTGGTTTCTGTCCGAGGTCGTACATAAAGCGCTCTAATGAATCATCGTGTCTAAAATCTGTCACGTGTAAACCGCGCACAGAAGGCAAGGTCATTGCATGCTTGGCTAGTTCCACAGTCAATTTATATGCCTCTTCAGCTTGATCGGCTGCAGATGAAACTCGGTTCATTATGTCCTGCGGGATATCAATTCCAGGAACTTTCTCATGCATAAACGCCATTGGCTTTGCACTCTTAACTAAAACGATAGTTGGTATCAACTTTAAATCTGGAGCAATCTTGGCAACACCGGCGCAGAATTTTTCAAGACGATCTGAGTGATAACAAATCTGTAGTTGAAGATACTTTGCACCAGCTCGGTACTTCTTAAGTGCACGCTCAATTCGATATTCAAATGGGGGAGCAGCTGGGTTTTCAACTGCGCTGATATAGAAATCTGGGGCAGGCTCGATTTTGCGACCTGAAAGGTATTTACCTGTACTGATAATTCGCGCAATATTGATTGCTTGAGTGCTATCGATATCAAAGACTCTACGGCTCTCAGGTTCATCACCTGCAGTCACATCGTCACCTGTTAGAAGTGAGATATTGTCAATGCCATGCAGGGCCGCGCCCATCATGTCGGCTTGGATAGCTAAACGGTTCTTATCACGGCAGACAATCTGCATGATGGGTTCAATCCCATGCATTTTCATGGCAATCGCAGAGGCAGTATTAGAAGCGTGGGCATGTGCTGCAGGATTATCTGTTGCATTCACGCCAACAAACCAAGGCGCTAAACGGGCAGCGTTCTTTTCAACTTTTGCCATTCCGCCACCATCAAGGGATGGAAATTCGGCAGTGAAAACAACTTCGTTAGTGTTTTCTAACTTCTCGCGCATCTGTGACATTAGTGACCACTATCTGTAGTTGACCAACCGGCAGGTGTTTGCTGATCGCGCTTTGTTACCAAGTTAATCCACGATGAAGATCCTTGAAGACGCATATCTACTGGAGGACGAAGTTCGTTGAAATGGTCTTTCCATACTGTTGGCAAAGGCAAGAAAACTTTGCGGTCATATGCCTTAAGCCACACACATGGCATATCTGGAATAACTTCACAATTACCGTTTTCGCGAACGCCACCACATGGTCCGTTACGAAGAGTCTTTGGACATGTCATTGGACATGTCATACCTGTTGAGTGCAGCACGCACTGTCCACACATGCGACAGTCCCACACGGGTTTCTTTATGACATGCTCAACAAAAGGTAGAAGTTTTTTTAACACAATGATGCCTTATGCGTTAACCGTTGCGCGCTTTTTAGCAATGAGATCTTTAGCAATACGCACGGCAGTAGATGCATCTGCTGCAAAGCCATCGGCTCCAACAACATCGGCATATTCCTGAGTAACTGGAGCACCACCCACCATGATGATTACTTGGTCGCGTAGACCAGCCTTAGTGATTTCATGGATGTTGACCTTAAACATTGGCATTGTTGTTGTTAAGAACGCTGACATACCAACGATGTCTGGCTTGTGCTCAATAATTGCGGCAACAAACTTCTCTGGTGGTACTTGCACACCTAGATCAATAACTTCAAAGCCGGCACCTTCGAGCATGATATTTACAAGGTTCTTGCCGATATCGTGCACATCGCCCTTAACTGTGCCCATCAAGAAGGTTCCAACAGTCTCAGCACCAGTCTCAGCTAGCAATGGGCGCAAAACATTGAGCGCACCTGACATTGCCTTACCTGAAATAAGCATCTCTGGAACAAAGAAATCTCCGCGCTCAAAACGTGCACCAACTTCTTCCAATGCTGGAATCAGCGCATCAAAGAGAATGGCGCCAGGCGTCATTCCATCAGCGATACCTTGGTTGGTCAGTTCGAGAACTGCTGGAGCATTTCCGACAAGAGTTTCGTCAAAGAGAGCTTTGATAATCTCGTCATGTGTCATGCCGCACCTATCTTTCCATCGTGGTTTGCTTGAAGTATTGAGATTTCATCAATGATCATGTCACCGATCTTGATTAAATCTTTCTGAGTCAATCGCGTTGATGGACCAGAAACTGAAATTGCACCAACTACGCGGCCATCGTGCTCGCGGATGGGTGCTGCTACTGCGACTAATCCCTCTTCCAATTCATCAATGATGAGGGCGTAACCTTTTTTGCGCACTATTTCTAACTCTTCCAAAAGCTTTGTGCGAGAAGTAATTGTCTTTGCTGTGCGCTTTTCTAGACGCCCAGCTGGAATAGTCACCGTTGCATATGCAAGTAGAACTTTTCCAAGTGCTGATGCGTGATAGGGGACTGACTTTCCAACCCAGTTAGTTGCAGATAAGAGGTATTGACCATCTACTTGATCGATTAATTTAAGATCACCGTTGCCTGGAACCGCCAAGTTAGCAGTCTCACCAGTTCTACTGGCTAGTACTTCTAAGATTGAATGCATGCGCGTGACAAGGATGGAGTCGTGGTTTTGTCCACGCGCAAACTGTGTAAGTACTGAACCAGCGATATACGCACCGTTGCGATCGCGAAGCAATAAACCTTGGCGCTCAAGTGCACTCAAGATTCGAGATGTTGTGCTCTTTGGTAAACCATAAATGCGAGCAAGTTCAGTAAGCAGTGGTGGCGTTTCTGATTCCAAAATGTGAATGAGGAGTGAAGATGCGCGATCAATTGCTTGCGTGCCGCTATGAAGTTCGGCCATCTCACACCTCCTTAGAAGGTTCCACTATATGGAACCACTGTTCCATAACTTAAGAGTATTCTCGTGCGTGTTCAAGGTCAATAGCGCCACGGTGCTATTAATATCGAACTACTACTACAGGTGAGGAATTAACCGTGAGCTTTATAAACAAGATGCCCCGCTATGAAATCCTGAGCGAAGAATCGATGGCAACGCTGACCCTTGGTTGGAAGCGCATCGTTTCAGAAATCGGTATCGAGTTCATGAGTCCATGGGCAATCGATTTACTGCGCGAAAACGGCCAAACTGTAGAAGGCGATAACGTTAAATTCGATCCTGAGTGGATCTTGAAGCAAGTTGCTAAGGCTCCAAGCCAGTTCAACTTGCAGGCACGCAATCCAAAGAACAATGTTCAAATCGGCGGAGACTCCATGGTCTTCGGAGGTGTGTATGGCCCACCATTTGTTCGCGAAGGCGATGTTCGCCGCGATGCCACTTTTAAGGATTATGAGAATTTTTGTAAGTTAGCTCAAAGCTATGACGCCCTAGATAGCGTCGGTGGTGTTGTGTGTGAGCCTAACGATCTATCTCTAGATTCACGCCACTTAGATATGGCATATGCAGCGGCAACTCTGACCGATAAGTTCTTTATGGGTAACGTTGTGACTGCCCAGAATGCAAAAGATGTTATTGCAATGTCTGAAATTATTTTTGGTGGTCGCAAATCAATTGAAGATACTCCAGCGTTAATTTCATTGATTAACTGCAACTCACCTCTTCGCTGGGATGATCGCATGCTTGATTCATTGCGTGAATACGTTCTTGCAGGTCAGCCTGTTGTAGTCACACCATTCCTTTTGATGGGTGCCATGAGCCCAGTAACAATTCCAGCAACACTTGCACAGCAAATCGCTGAAGCGTTAACTGGTATTGCACTTGCTCAAACTCTTAATCCAGGGTGCCCAATTGTCTTTGGTTCATTTCTTTCAAACATTGATATGCAATCAGGATCACCTCAATTCGGTACCCCTGAGTCAGGTATTGGTCTGCTCTGCACTGGTCAAATCGCACGCAGCTTTAACCTTCCTTTCCGTGGCGGCGGCGGCTTGAACTCATCACAAACAGTGGATGCACAATCTGCTTACCAAACAATGATGACGATGATGCCTACATTCTTATCTGGAACTAACTGGGTCATGCACACAGCTGGTTGGCTAGAAGGTGGACTTGTCTCTTGTTATGAAAAGTTCGTCGTAGATATTGAAATCCTTCAATCTCTGATGACTGAGTTCACTCCGCTTGAATTTAACGTTGAATCCTTGGCCTTTGATGCTCACGTTGAAGTCGGCCATGGTGGTCACTTCCTAGGAGCAGCACACACCATGGAGCGATTCCGTGACTGTTTCTACCGACCATTTTTAACAAATAGCGATAACTATGAGCGTTGGATGCGTCTAGGAGCAAAGGACACAAAGGCCCGTGCCGCAGAGATTTATATCAAGAAGCTTGAAGAGTATGTGCAACCAGAGATGGATCCACGTATGAAGCAAGAACTCGATGAGTTTGTGGCAAAGCGCAAAAGCCAACTAGATTAAGTAAATGGTCGCAACGCTCTATATCGATGGTGCTTGGAAGCAGGCATCTGATGGTGGGGCACACGATGTGCACAGCCCGCATGATCAAAGCGTTGTTGCAACCGTTTCACAGGCCACACCAGAAGATGTCTTAGATGCAATTACTGCCGCCCGAACTTCTTTTGATTCGGGTGTCTTTACTTCATGGAGCTTTGAACAACGCAGCGCCCTTGTTGCCAAGATTGCAGATTTATTAGAGCGTGACTTAAAAGCAATTGCTAAAAAAGAAAGTGATGACACAGGAAAGCGCGTCATTGAAGCCGAATATGACATTGCTGATGTCATCGCTACTTTTCGCCACTTTGCAGCCCTTGGTTTAAAACAACATGAGCGTGTTGTGGATGTGGGCCTTTCTCATGTTAATAGCCGCATCGTTCATGAACCTTTAGGTGTGTGCTCGCTGATTGGTCCATGGAACTACCCGCTTCTGCAAATTGCTTGGAAAGTAGCACCAGCGCTAGTCGCTGGATGTTCTTTTATTGTTAAGCCATCTGAACTATCTCCACAAAGTGCAATTGCACTCATGCATGCCATAGAAGAGGCTGGCACGCCTAAAGGTGTTGCTAACTTGGTACTAGGTCCAGGCTCTGTTGTTGGACATCACTTGATTTCAGATCCACGCGTTGACATGGTTTCCTTCACTGGCGGGTTAAATACTGGCCAAACAATTATGAAGGCAGCTGTTTCAACAGTGAAGCGCTTAGCTCTAGAGCTAGGTGGAAAGAATCCACATATCATTTTTGCTGATGCAGATATTGATGCAGCAATTGATAACGCAGTAACGGCCGCCTTTTTACACTCAGGCCAAGTCTGTTCTGCTGGAACTCGTTTAATCGTTGAGCGCTCTATTCATGATCGTGTTGTTAAAGAGATTGTGCGCAGAGCTGGGCAGATTCGTCTGGGTGGACCAGAGGATTTAAGGGCAGAAACTGGACCACTTATCAGTAAGTCGCATCTAGAGAGTGTTACTAAGTATGTTGAAAAAGGAATTGCTGAAGGTGCCACGTTATTAGTTGGTGGCAAACGCAGCCAAAGCAGTGAACATGCCAATGGCTGGTACTACTTACCAACAGTTTTAGATAACTGCAATACAAAGATGTTTTGTGTCCAAGATGAATCTTTTGGTCCTGTCATGACAGTGGAAGTCTTTGATACCGAAGCAGAAGCAATCGCTATTGCTAATGACACACCTTTTGGTCTCTCGGGTGGTCTGTGGTCAAAGGATTCTGTAAAAGCTGCTCGCGTTGCTAGTGCACTTCGCCACGGAACAATCTGGGTCAATGACTTTGGGCCCTATCGCCCAGGGGCTGAATGGGGCGGATATAAGCAATCTGGCATTGGCCGTGAATTAGGTGAGCATGGTTTGGGCGAATACCTTGAAATCAAACACATTTGGACTAACAATGCTCCTAGTAAATCTGGTTGGTTCTCAGATGGGGGAGATGGATAAATGGCATCTGGCGCACCAATGATTTCTGTAAAGAATCTCTGGAAAGTATTCGGCGCCAATGCTGACAAGGTAGTCGGCTCACCATTAGTTAATCTGACTCGACCAGAACTTCGTGCACAAACCGGTAACACTATCGCGGTCCGTGATGTTTCATTCGATGTTGCCCCAGGTGAAGTATTCGTTGTGATGGGTCTTTCAGGATCGGGTAAATCAACTCTTGTTCGTTGCATGACACGTTTGATTGAGCCAACTCAAGGCTCTATGACCTTTGAAGGCGAAGATATTTTAAAAGTTGATAATGCTCGGTTGCGTGAACTTCGCAAGACTCGTTTCTCAATGGTCTTCCAACATTTTGGTTTGTTGCCGCATCGCAATGTCATCGACAATATTGCTTATTCACTTGAAATCAATGGAGTGAACAAAGCAGATCGGCATAAGCGTGCTAACGAAGTTATTGAACTTGTTGGCTTACAAGGTTATTCACATGCCTACCCAGAACAACTCTCTGGCGGTATGCAACAGCGTGTTGGTTTAGCGCGTGCACTTGCTGTTGATCCACAAGTTCTTTTCTTAGATGAACCATTCTCAGCACTTGACCCACTCATTCGCCGCGACATGCAGCAAGAAGTTATTCGTCTGCATCACGAGCTCGGCAAGACAATGGTCTTCATTACTCACGATCTATCTGAGGCTGTAAAAGTAGGAGATCGCATTGCAATCATGCGAGATGGCGCAATTGTCCAGATTGGAACCCCAGAGGATTTAGTGGCCAATCCTGCAGATGAATACGTTGCTAACTTCGTGCGAGATATCGCGAAATCTCATGTTCTAACTTTGAAGCACTTAGCTAGAAAAGCAGCGCCAGGTGAAGACACTGATGGGCCTGAACTTGCAGCTAACACGATTATTCGAGAAGCGGCCCTAGTAATTTTGCAATCCCACAAACCAGTACGGGTCAATGACAATGGCAAGGCCCTTGGAATTGTCTCTAGCGAGGATGTTTTGCGGTTAATTTCTGGTGGCGCTTAATGAAGGTTCGTAAGTCCTATCTTCTTCTTGCCTCAGTAGCAGTCTGGATTTTGCTGGGTCGATTACTCAATGGCACACACACTTTGCAGATAGCAACCTATGAGAACACTTCATTCACCAGATTTGTTGGAGAAAAAGCTTTAGATCTTCGTGGAAATCGAACTGAGAGCCCTGCTTTCATTTATTTCTTCAATCCAATACGCGGAGTCATTGATGGCTTTGTCCAAGGGATTAGAAATCTCATCTCCGTTCCTGCGCAAAACTCAGTTATTCCAATTATTGGTTGGTTAGGTGTAGTTGCAATTGTTGCCTTTGCAGTTTATGCAACGAGCCAATGGCGAACCGCGCTCTTGTCAGTCTCACTTCTACTTGCATGCGGGGCTCTGGGAATGTGGCAGTTCACTATGGACTCCATTGCAATGACTCTGGCTGCAGTCCTTCTTTCATTAGCAATCGGAATCCCCCTAGGAATATGGGCAGGTCTATCTGATCGGGTCTTAAAGATTTTCACGCCCTTTTTAGATTTAGCCCAGATTTTGCCGACCCTTGTTTATATGGCACCAATTGCACTTGTCTTTATGATTGGCGCCGCCTCAGCCACAATCGCAACAATGATTTATTCCATTCCAATCGCAATTCGTATTACTAGCCATGCAATTAGAAATTTGAATCAAGCTCCCGTTGAAGCTGCTGAGTCAATGGGCTCCACGCAAAAGCAGACCCTAACTAAAGTTCAAATCCCAATGGCTAAGCAGATGATTGTTCTTGGCATTAATCAAACAGTGATGGCCGCTGTGTCATTCGTTGTGATTGCCGCTCTCATTGGTGCACCTGGACTTGGTAAGCCAGTTATTGATGCCTTGATTATTCGAAACGTTGGGCAGGGCTTTGTTGCTGGTTTTGCTGTGGTTTTCCTGGCTATTTTGCTCGATCGCAGCACAAGCGCTGCAGCTAAGCGCCAAACCTCATTTATCCCACTGACGCAGAAGCAGATTAAAACAAAGCGCATCACTTTGATAGTTGGTGGAGTTCTTACAGTTGTAGCTGTGTTTATGTCTCGCACAATGTTGTGGGCTGCGGTTTGGCCAAAAGAAGTCACCATTGCACCGCAAGTAGCAAAAGTTACTAACAATGCAACGGCGTGGATATTAGAAAACCTCTTCATATTTACAGTTGGCTTCAAGGACTTTATCTCCTATTCCGTTCTCAATCCTCTAGAAACTCAACTTGCTGCATCTCCTTGGTATGTGACAGTTGGAATGATTGTGGCTCTTGCACTCATTATTGCTGGAACAAAAACTGCGATATTGGCTTTTGTTCTAGCTATGGCCATCGTGTTATCTGGACTTTGGTATGAAGCGATGCTCACTCTTACTCAGACAATTGTTGGGTGCATGCTTACAATGATAATTGGTCTTGCACTTGGTATTTGGACAGGTCGAAGTGATCGAGCACAGAGAATATTGCGTCCATTTCTAGATGCCGGACAAACTCTTCCAGCATTTGTTTATCTAGTTCCGATGTTAGGTTTATTTGGCCCAACACGTTTTACTGCCATTGCAACAGGCATCGTCTATGCCATTCCAATTGTTGTGAAGATTGTGAGCGAAGGAATTCGCGCAGTTCCACATGCACTCGTTGAAGCGGCAACTGCTGCAGGCTCAACAACGCGCCAGATTATTACCAAGGTGCAATTACCTGCTGCAAAGAAAACTATTTTGCTTGCAACTAACCAAGGCCTGATCTATGTCTTGGCTGTGGTTGTTATTGGTGGTTTTGTTGGCGCGGGCGGACTTGGTTATTTAGTAATCGCTGGTAACTCCAAGCCAGAGCTGCAAGGCAAGGGCCTTATCGCTGGTGCTTCAATCTTGCTGCTAGGCGTAATTTTCGACCGGATTATGCAAGCCGGCGCCCGTCGATCCTCATAAATCTGGGCAAATAGCCCCTAAAAGTACTAGTACTGAGCCCATCCCAGCCCTAGGCTATGAGCAAAACATAAAACTCTTTAGGAGGGTTAATGAAATCACTATTCGGTCGTCGTTCGGCAATCGTTACAGCCGCACTAGCAACAGCACTTGTTCTCTCAGGTTGCAGCAGCAGCGTTAACGATTCAGCTGGCGAAGCCTCAGGAGACTGCGGTTCTTATGCAATTGCTATGCATGCTTGGGGCGGATACACAGCTTCAGCACAGGTACTTGCAGAAGTAGCAAAGCAAGAATTGGGTTGCACAATTACTCAGACAACTCTAGAAGAAGGTCCTGTCACTTATGACGCAATGGAAGCTGGAACAATCGACGTATTAATCGAAGATTGGGGCGGTGGACGCTGGAAGGATTGGAGTGATCGCGGAGCTGTAGTTGAAGTTGGCGATAACGGAAACATCGGAATTATCGGAATGTATGTTGCTCCATGGATGGTTGAAAAGTATCCAGATATCGTTGATTCAAAGAACTTGAACAAGTACGCAGCTTTGTTTAAGACTGCTGATTCAGGTGGCAAGGGTGCATGGTTTGAAGGCCCAACTGGTTACACAACCATCGGTGAGAAGATGGTTTCTGCTAACAAGTTGAACTTCAAAGTTATCTTCTCCGGTTCAGAGGCTGCTCTAGTTGACGGCTTCTTGAAGGCAGAAGAGAACAAGACACCATTCATTGGTTATGCATGGCAGCCTTGGACACTTCATTCCAAGCTTCCAACACTTGAGGCAGCTCGCGTTAAGTTCCCTGCTAATGACTGGAGCGATCCAGCAGCGGCAAGTGGTCTAACTGACTACCCATCAACACCACTCAAGAAGTTGATTTCAAAGAAGCTCAATGATGCTAATGATTCATTTACTTCACTTGTTAAGAACTTCAAGTGGACTAATGCTGATCAGAACAGTGTTGCAGCCGATCTTGAAGGCGGAATGACAGCAGAAGAGGCAGCTAAGAAGTGGATTGCTGCTAACGCAGCAACTGTTGCTTCATGGCTTGGTAAGTAAGAAAAAATAGTCTAAGAAGCAAGGCCCCTACTTGGTGGAGTTCACCGAGTAAGGGCCTTGTTTTATTAGTAGACTCTCTCCTATGAGCGCGCAATATGACTACATCATCGTTGGTGGTGGCTCTGCGGGCTGCGCGTTAGCTAATCGCTTAAGTGAGAATCCCAATCACAAAGTTCTAGTCCTTGAAGCTGGACGCCGTGACTGGATTTGGGATGTATTTATTCATATGCCAGCTGCCTTAGCTTTTCCAATCGGTAGCAAGTACTACGACTGGATGTATGAATCAGAGCCAGAACCACACATGAATAATCGTCGCATCTATCATGCGCGTGGGAAAGTCTTAGGTGGATCTTCATCCATCAACGGCCAGATCTGGCAGCGCGGTAATGCAATGGATTATGAGCGCTGGTCTAAAGATCAAGGGATGTCTAACTGGGATTATGCGCACTGCTTGCCATATTTTAAAAAGATGGAGAACTGTTTAGCAGATCCCAAATCACCATTTCGTGGCGATGATGGTCCACTCAAGTTAGAGCGCGGGCCAATCAAGGGTCCACTTTTTGCTGCCTTCTTTAAAGCAACTGAAGAAGCAGGTTATCCACGCACTGATGATGTTAATGGTTATCGCCAAGAAGGCTTTGCCGCCTTTGATCGCAATGTTTATCGGGGCAGGCGTCTAAGTGCATCTCGTGCTTATCTATATCCAGTTATGGGGCGCAAGAACTTAACCGTTAAGACCCGTGCCCATGTAACCAAGGTTATATTTGATGGCACAACCGCCACCGGTGTTGAAGTTCTCATCCGTGGCAAGAAGCAAGTTTTCACTTCCCGAGAAGTTGTTCTTTCTGGTGGCTCAATTAATACGCCACAGATTCTCCAACTCTCTGGTGTTGGTAAAAAGGAAGATCTAGAAAAACTAGGCATCAAAGTTATAAAAGATTTGCCTGGTGTGGGTGCAAATCTGCAAGATCACTTAGAGGTCTATGTTCAATACAAGTGCAAACTTCCTGTGACGCAGCAACCTATTACTCAGTTTTGGCGCCGCCCATTTATTGGAGCTGCTTGGTTGTTTTTTAGAAAAGGTCCAGGTGCCACAAATCAATTTGAAGCCGGCGGCTTTACCCGTAGCAATAACGATGTCGCCTATCCCAACTTAATGTTCCACTTCTTGCCACTTGCCATTCGCTATGACGGCACAGGTGACACACGAGGCCATGGCTATCAAGTCCATGTGGGCCCAATGTATTCAAATGCCCGTGGCTGGCTCAAGATTAAAAGCACTAACCCGCTAGAAAAGCCTGCAATTCAATTTAACTATCTTTCTACTGATGAAGATCGCCGTGAATGGATAGAGGCTGTAAGAACTGCACGTAATATTTTGACTCAGCCTGCGATGAATGATTTCAACGCCGGTGAGTCATCCCCTGGAAAATCTGTTTCAACTGATGAAGAGATTTTAGAGTGGGTAAGAAAAGATGCTGAGACAGCCCTTCACCCATCCTGTACAGCCAAGATGGGCACAGATGCAATGTCGGTAGTAGATCCAGAGACAATGAAAGTCCATGGCGTTGAAGGCTTACGCGTCTGTGATGCATCTGTTTTCCCATATGTTACTAACGGCAATATCTACGCGCCAGTCATGATGGTTGCTGAAAAGGCTGCAGATTTAATTCTAGGTAAAACTCCACTACCTGCAGAAAACATTGAGTTCTATCGCCATGCCAAGTGATGAGCTTGCGCCATCATCAGTTGCGCGAGTAAAAGTTCAAAAAACCGATGGTGATGTAACTTCTTCAGACTCAGTAGTTGTTGAGGAACCGCTAGAGATTCGAATCAAGCGCGGTAAGAGTGAAGATCAATTAGGCATCACCATGCGCACACCAGGGGCCGACTTAGAGTTAGCCGCCGGTTTTTTATGGGGAGAAGGCTTTTTAAAATCTCCTGATGAGTTGATTTCAGTCAAAGTCTGTGCTGATAAATCTTTATCTTTAAGACAACGGGCAAATGTAGTTATTGCCGAAGTTTCTGAGAGCTCTCAAGAATCAGTGCGCATTCTTGAACGACGCTTCACTATTACATCTGCCTGCGGTGTGTGTGGTTCTACAAACATTACTGATTTACACAAGCGCGGCGTGCAGAAAGTGCAGAACGCTAAACACAGCATCCAAGAGCTGGCCCAGATGGTGGAACTACTAGATGGTCGCCAGAAGATCTTTGAAAAGACCGGTGGACTACATGCTGCAGCGTTAGTTAATCCAGACGGTGTTGCAGTCTGGGTTCGAGAAGATGTTGGACGCCATAACGCCGTTGATAAAGTAATTGGGGCAGCTCTGATGGATAAAAAACTTCCCTTACATGATTGGACCTTAGTTGTCTCTGGCCGCGTGGGATATGAATTAGTCCAAAAGGCAATTTGTGCGGGCATTTCTGCATTAGTGGGGGTCAGCGCCCCAACATCTTTGGCAGTTGATTTAGCCGCTGAATTTAATTTAACCCTTCTTGCCTTTGCCCGTGGCGGTCACGCTAAGCAATATCTGCCAAGTTAATTAAGCCCACGTATACTCACCCAATGTCATTCGAGCATCCATTAGATCCCTTAAGCCATAGCGAACAAGAGTTAATCGTTGCTCATGCACGTAAAGCCTGGAAGTTAGAAGCTCATCACCTCTTTGCGATGCTCCAACTACATGAGCCAACTAAGGCAGAGCTTGTATCAGGTAAAAAACTTGATCGCACAGCCCGTGTAACAATCTGGGATCGCAAAAGAGCTGTTGTCAGTGAAGGTCTTATTACAACCGATGGTGTTGCAAAAGAGTTTGTAGAGATTCCTGGAGCTAAATCTCCAGTTAGTGCAATTGAATCTGCCATTGCTCTAGATGTTGTCTGCAAAGATCAATCAGTTAAAGACGCACTTGCCCGTCGTGGAATAACTGACATAACAACTGTTCACATGGAGACATGGCCAATCGGTGCACAAATCCCAGCTCACTTAGACGATGGTCGCAGACTTATCTGGACACCGATGTGGCACCAGCCAACACACGATGCAAACTTTTATGCTCACCCCATCCATGGTCTGCATGCAATTGTTGATATCGATGCCCAAGAAGTTGTGGGTCTTGAAGATAACGCTGATGTGCCTATTCCACAGACACCAGGTCCATACCGTGAATCTCAAACTGGTGGCACCGTAGCTCTCAAAGAGCTAAAGATTGTGCAACCAGATGGTCCTTCATTTGAAGTCCAAGGCTGGAATATCAAATGGGAGCGTTGGTCATTTCGAATTGGCTTTGATCAGAGGGAAGGATTAGTAATTCACGATGTGAATTTCACTGATGAGGGAAAGCCACGCAAGATTGCTCATCGCTTATCTATTGCAGAACTCGTAATCCCTTACGGTGATCCAGCACAGGGTGCTTATCGAAAGAACGCCTTTGACACAGGAGAGTTTGGATTAGGTAACTTCACTAACTCACTGACTCTGGGCTGTGATTGCTTAGGCGAGATTACCTATTTAGATGCAGCTGTTACTGAGGGTGATGGCACTGTTCGTACGATAAAGAACGCTATCTGTATGCATGAAGAAGACTTTGGAATCCTATGGAAGCACGTGGATGTTGATGGCCATACAGAAGTGCGCCGTGGTCGCCGCTTTGTTGCATCCTCCATTGTTACCGTGAATAACTACGAATACGGATACTTCTGGTATTTCTACCAAGATGGATCTATTGAGTTTGAAGCAAAGCTCACAGGAATTGTTCTCACTCTTGCTGATAAGCCAGGTGCTGATCACCCATCAGCTACAGAGTTAGAGCCAGGTTTATGGGCGCCGTATCACCAGCATATTTTGTGTGCTCGAATGGATCTAGAAATCGATGGCGTGAATAACTCTGTTGTTGAAATTGAATCCTTTGCCCACCCAATAGGGGAGAAGAACCCTTATGGCGGTGCATATGAAACCAGCGAGACTGTTCTAAAAAATGAAAGCTCTGCTCAGCGCCTTGTTGATCCCATTAAGAGCCGCTTTTGGAAGATTATTAATCCAAATAAAAACAATCATGTGGGGCACAGCATTGGTTACAAGTTAATCCCTGGTCACACCACCTACCCACTTGCCCTCAAAGACTCTGTATTAGGTAAGCGCGCCGGCTTTATGTATAGCCATCTCTGGGTCACACCTAACGTTGAATCAGAGCGCTACCCAGCTGGAGATTATCCATTCCAACATGAAGGTGGAGCGGGCTTGCCTGAGTGGACGAAAAATAATCGCTCACTAGAAAACACAGACATTGTTCTGTGGCATGTATTTGGAACTAATCACATTCCTCGCACAGAGGATTGGCCAGTTATGCCAGTTGAGCGAACAGGTTTTCATTTAAAGCCAACTGGTTTCTTTAGGAGAAGTCCTGCAATGGATGTTGCCGCGTCAGAGGCCGTTGACACTTCATGCGATTGCTAAAACTTCGCGCCTACTTGAAAGCGGCTCACTTTGGGCCAACGCTCCTTATCACCGCTATTTCCTTTGTTCTTGCCACAACACTGTGGTGGGAAGGCCCGGCATATGTCATTGCCTTCACTGTCTTTCTTGGTCAGTTAATCATCGGGTGGAGTAATGATCTCTATGACTACGCAGATGATCTCAAGCACAACAGAACTAATAAACCTTTAGTAGCAGGTGCAATCACACCAGAGGCGCTGCGCACAACAACTTTTATTTTCATTCCTATCGCAGTGATTGCAAATCTAATCGGTCCACTGGGGCTTAAAGGGGGAAGTGTTTATTTACTAGGAGTGGGTTGTGGAATTGCCTATAACTTCTACTTCAAGTTCTCTTGGCTCTCACCACTGCCGTATGCAATTGCATGTGCTGCACTTCCTGCATCGTTTTACTACTCAGTTGATCGCACGCCACCCCTCTGGGTATTAGCTGGGGGATCTTTATTGGGTGTGGGATTTCATTTCTTAAATGTCTTAAAGGATTTAAAACAAGATAAAGAGAGCAACATCGGGGGATTGCCTCAAAGAGTTGGTGTGATTGCCTCAGCTGCGATTGCAATCTTTTTGATTGGTATAGCAATCTTAATTTGTGTAGTTAACAATTCCTAAACACATTTCATCTCGAGTGCCCTCGCCCCAGACTATATAATTGGGAGATAGATTTTTATAGAGTGGCAATTGTGAGCGCAAGCCAACATCAAAAGTACATCTGACCGTAATACTGTCTCCAGCTTTGGCAGAGATGGGTTGTGTAAGCCAGTCAGTTCGTTGATCATCAAAATTCCATAATGGACGGGAAGAAATCTCTGTTCTGGCACCAGTAGATCCATTGGTGTGGACAATAGTGATGCTTTTACCGAGCTGATGCATGTGTGGTGTTGCACCATAGATCATGATGGGAGAGTTAATGCTTTGTGCGCACTCTGATATTGGACTCGGGGTTGGTGTAAGACTCTGACCACACATAATCAATAGCCCTATTTCTTGTAGAGCTGCTTTATCACTTGTTCGTTTTGCAAGATCAGCTAAAGCATTTGCACGAATACATAGTGGGCCGCTTTCATTTGGCCCGCATGCGACCTCAATCGGAGCTGCTACGAGCATTGTTTTTAAATCAGCAACTGGTGACTTGGCATACGCGAGTGCAACATTCATTGAGGCACGTTTCTGGCTATCGCTATGGCCAGGCATCACCATGAAGTGAGACTGCAAAATAAATTGATCTCCTTGCGCAAATCTCATGCCAGTGCCTTCTGGATATTTTTTAAAGTTTCCGCCTGGCGCCCAAAATGAGATCCAACTAGAAGGTGATGCAGGCGAAAAGGCAGTTGCACCAGGTATTCCAGTATCTCCAAAGCATGACCAACCTGGTTGTGCGCTCTGCTCATCCAAATTCTTTGTGGCTTGAACATTTGCAGCTGAAACACGATACAAAATGCCATGATGTGAAACCATCATGTTATCCGGCGTGATTGTCACTGATTTTAAGAATGTCTCCTTTGTAAATTTTGGATCTAATAAGAAGCAACGATATTCATCTGTCCCACCATCTGGAGGAAGTGGCACGTAGGCCGGAGTTACAAGAGACAAATCTTGCCCAGCAGTTTTTACTGCTTCGCCTTTTGACCAAATTAATTTTTTACCGCTTTTAATGCATGTGTATTTTAAAGTCTTAACAACTGTAGTAGCACCAGTTTTGGAACAAGCAGCCCCTGCTTTAACAGTGGTAGTTGCTGCAAAGGCTTGCAGACCGAAAATAACAAGAACACCTACTAGCAGAGAGGTGATGAAAAAGCGCAAACGATGCATTGTCATAGGATAATCCAACTCCTTCAAAAACGCATGCTTAGGTTATTGGGTAACGGTAATCTCTAACTGATAGACCTTTGTCGGATTATCAGAGTTAACTAGCTTGACCGTGGTGGCACCAGATACCAGTGCCCTCAACGATGGGTTAGTGATGAAACCACCTTGATCACCTCCTGGGACGAAGGCAACAACTCCGGCAATCATTACTTCAGCGCTCCACTTAGCAGGATCTGTCACAGTTAAAACAATTGATCTGCCAGCTCTGACAGAAACATCTGTGGTAACTGTGGGATCAACCATTATGGGAGGAAGAGCTTGAGCAAGAGTATTGCCGCTGGCCTTTACGGTCTTTAAACTTTTAGCAACTGATATGAGCTGGGCGTATGTAATGCCGCCAATACCTTGAACTTGTATCTCTGTCGCTTCAAATCCCTTAAGCGCTTTAGTTGTATAGATTAAATAGCCACCCACACGTGCAATATCTTCAGTGCCACATCGCCTATATGCAGCTTCAGACATCTGTGTTGGATCGCAATAGGCATAGACCTTGGCTTTGTTGCCATTTACTAAAGCAGCACGAAGGTATTTAGATAGGCCTGGATTAGAACATTTAGCACCACCCATTGTCTGCATAATCTGCAGATAGCGTTTAGTTCCACCATATTGAACAAAGATCCAATCTTCTTGCCCTGGTTGACAGGTAAGGAGTGAAAACTTTGTTGTCTTAAGGCCCAAGGTATTACTTGGCTTATAAACAGAGTAGGTAAGTCCGGTCTGAGAATCTGCGAACCTATCAGTGGCGCCCATGGCAGGGCCCATCACAAGTAGGGCAAGAACGATGGCTACTACCTTCTTCACAGGAGATAACTTAGCGGCCATCTCTGTCAGATTCATTTTAAGTGCGGGGGATATTTGGGGATAACCCTCATCTACACGCTCACTATTACAATTCACCCATGGAATTGCGCTTTACCAACGAGCTCATTGAGTGGCGCGGGCCAGCACCTTTTTATTTCATCCAAACCCCACCAGATATCACCGCTGAGATAAAAGTAATCGCTGCGGCTAAAACATATGGCTGGGGAGTCCTTCATACCAATGTCACTATTAATAAAACCCAATGGAAAACCGCTCTTATACCTAAAGATGGCGCTTATTTAGTTCCTATAAAGAACGCTATTCGATTACCTGAAAAGTTAGAGCTGGGACAAAGAATTGATGTGACGCTCTCTTTTGATCTTTAATTGATAAGCCAAAAGCCCCACAGAAGTTAATCTGTAGGGCTTTTGCACTGTAACTCTTTGGACAGATCACTCTTTGACTAAGGTGTAAAAAGAGTAGCACTTAACTCTACTTACACTCCGCCAACCGCGCCTTAACCAGCGCCAAGATCAACTTCGTATCAACATCCCAATCATTGGGCACGCCAATCGTCTTCTTTGTTAAAACCAGATCTTCCATCTTGGGTGCAAAAGCTGCAATGACATCTGTGCTCCATGGGGAGATAGATATGTGATGAGTAGAGGCACTTGCCCCAAAGACGTAGTACCCATCGATGCGCACCATAGGTTGATTCCAAGCAATAACTAGCTCTGCTTTTGGGTATTTAGTAGTAATGGCTTTAAAGATTGCACGCATGGTCTTTGCTTGATCTTTACCAATTGATTGATAGAACTGCGTTGGAGTATCAAATCTTTTGGCGGAAAGGGAGCCTCTTGAATACATAACAAGGGCATTTGCATGCACTTGGCTAAATCCATGGTTTTCACGCAAGTATGCAATCTGTGCTGGGTATTTCTCATCAGCTAGATCTTTCATCACTGAGAACCAGTAAGACATCTTGTGTCCATACTTTTTCTCTATTGAGGGAAAATGCGCCTCGCGAGAGGAATCTTTAGGGGCCATAGGTAGAGAATAACGAAGTTTTCATTGCTCAAGTGGCACTATGTACCCCTAAGAAAGAGAAGTGAACCCCATGTCATTTGTTATGTATTCAACAACCTGGTGCGGCTACTGCAAGCGCCTGAAATCACAGTTAGCAGATCTAGGCGTCACCTTTGAAGAGATCAACATCGAAGAGGTTCCTGGAACAGCTGAGATAGTGGAGAAGGTCAACGGCGGAAATCGCACGGTGCCCACTCTGGTATTTAGTGATGGAGCGGCCATGACAAATCCTTCAGCAAAGCAGGTTGTTGAGAAGTTGGCTGAGTTAGCTTAGCTTTGCGCGCTGATCTCAAACTTTTTCATCTGTTGAAAGCCTTAATCTGATCAATGACCTGCATAACTGCAAGTGATTGCTTCATCGGCATAATCCAACCATCTTCACCTGAAATATGTTCACCAAAGCGCTCAACCATTAGCCGATACGGATCAACGGGAGCAAAGCGCTCAACCTGATCACCGATTCGTAAACTGCTCTCTTTATGCCATGAGGTAAATGCCTCATTACCAAGAAATTCAATACTGGCAAGATCCCCGGAGATCACAAGGTGTTGCTGCTCTGGCATTTCAAAGGAGGCAATCGCATCAATTTTTACACTACCGCCCAAACGCCCAGAAATCTTTGTTGTTAGATCAACACCGCTGGTGCTCATATTTTCTTCAACGGAAGAAATCTGCAGATTCAATGCGCTTGGATGCAGGGCTGCCCAAGCGTGTGCCAGATACACGCCAACATCAAACAAACTACCGCCACCCATTGCTGGGTCTAATCGATAGTTGTCAGTGAAATTGCCAGTAAAACAAAAAGATGAATCAATCCCGGTCAGTTTTCCGATAGCACCGGCTTGGATTAATTCAACTGCTCGAATAAATCGTGGATGCCACTGGCTCCACACCGCCTCGACTAATACTCGGTCATATTTTTTTGCAGCATCTGCCATCTCTTGCGTTTGGACAAAATCTAGGGCAATTGGTTTTTCACAGAGCACATGTTTTCCAGCCGCCATCGCCGCAACGCTCCATCTGCAGTGTTGGTCATTAGCCAAGCTGATATAAACCGCATCGATGGTGGGATCTGCTAACAAATCTTCATATCGCTCATACACAGTGTGTGGACTAAGTCCTTGTGCACGCTCGCGATCTCGGCTTGCTACAGCGCGCAGCGTTGCATTACTTGCGGCATGAACAGCTGGAGCTAAGGCGCTCTTTGCAATCGAGCCCGCCCCTAAAAACCCCCAGGAAATCATGCTCGCAATAGTAAGGGTGTAACAGGCTTTCCGTTAGCTAAGGCCGACTCTTCGGCCGCCTGCATAATGGCAACAACATCGCGTGATTGCCCTGCCACAACTGACATGGGGGTCGCATCATGAAGATATGAGACTAAGGATGCATAAAAGGAGTGTGGTGCTTGGGTGATATGGGCAATGACATCGCTACTTCCATCGGCTCGGTGCAAGGTAATAATTGCTGGAAGGTCGGCAACTGGACCACCAGCTGATTTATCCCAATCACCTATTAAAGCGCTTTTGGTTCCTAATACATAAAACTTTGGTTTGCGGGCAGCGGCTAAATCTGAATTGATAAAAATAGCCTGCAACCCATCTTTAAAATTAATACTTACTTGTGCATGATCAGCATTTGTCACATGATCCCAAACCCGCTTTTGGTTGAGTCCACTGACGAAATCAACCTCAGAATCAACAATGGACATGATCTGGTCAATAAAGTGACTTCCCCAATCAAAGATTGCGCCGCCTGATACAGCTGCATCTGAGTGCCAGAATGAACAAGGCTTGCCATATCCACCGACAAAGCTTTCATAGTGAAATACTTCACCGATCTGATCGGTATCAATCAAATGCTTCATGGTGAGAAAATCTAGGTCATAGCGTCTGTTTTGATAGACCACCAAGAGTAATTTCTTGGCTGCAGCCAGTGCCATTAACTCATCACACTCTTTTGTTGTCAGTGCCATTGGCTTTTCCAGCATGACGTGCACGCCAAGTTCTAATGCTTGCTTAGCCCATGAGTAATGACTATTAGGGGGAGTCGACACAACTACTAAATCAATCTCACCTGATTGCAGCATTTGATTTGCATCTGAAAATGTTTGAATACCAGGTGAGAGTTGCAAAGCCGCGCTCAGCCGCTCAGGGTTGGTGTCACAGACTGCGGTGAGAGCAAGACCTGAGGTCGCCTGAATCGCTCTATTGTGTTCATCACCGATCGCCCCGTAAGCAAGCAAACCGACCCTAATATCTGGCTTTGACACTGTTTCAACCCCTTGGATTGGTAAGAGGCCACACTATCGCTCAAGCAATCCCAAAGCACATTGAAACAACTGCGCAGGTAAAGGAAGTTTATTTGGGGGGATTTCAACATATTGCGGTGATTGCGATTGTGTAATTGACTTCATCCGTGCCAGAGCTTCCAGAGGTTGAGACTGTACGCAGAGGGTTGGCGCAGCAAGTGACTGGTTACACATTTGCAACTGCCCATGGTTTACATCCACGCGTATTAAAGCCAGCCTCGCTAGCACCACTTTCAGCCGTTGTTGGTGCTCGCATTAAAGGCATTAATCGCCGGGGGAAATTTCTTTGGTTTGAACTCGATCGTGATCAAGTATTGGTAGCCCATTTAGGAATGTCCGGACAATTTTTGGTAGCACGCAAAGATCGGTCAGCACCGAACCATGTGCGGGCCCACTTTCAACTCACCCGTGGCATAAAAAAACGCGAGCTAGTATTTAGCGATCAACGAACCTTTGGTTGGTTATCACTCGAGCGATTAATCAACGGAATTCCGCAATCGGCGCAGCACATTGCCGTTGATCCATTTGATACATTATTTGATCGTGGGGCTGTAATTGCAAAAATGAAATCACGTAAGGCGGCAATTAAGTCAGTCATTCTCAATCAAGAAATCATGAGCGGTGTTGGCAATATCTATGCCGATGAATCGCTATGGCGGGCAAAGATTCATCCTGAGATACCGGCCTGTGATTTAACGGTTCGAAAAATAGCTTCACTAGTTGATGCGGCAACGACTGTGATGAGCGAGGCGATTAAAGTTGGTGGCACATCTTTTGATGCACTCTATGTCAATGTCAATGGCACAAGCGGCTTCTTTGAGACCTCCCTTGCCGCCTACGGTCAAGAGCACCAACCGTGTCCGCGCTGTGGAAGAGAGATTCGTAGAATTGCGTTTGGAAATCGCTCCTCACATTTTTGTCCTAAGTGTCAGGTCAATTAATGTCAGAGATTATTGTTCTCACCGATGGCCAGTGCCGCTTTTGTAAAGCCTCGATGGATTGGGTGGCAAAGAAGTTAGACGTATCGGCTCTTGCCTATCAAAGTGCAGGGCTATCGATATATGGGCTGAGCTATGAACAATGTTCAAAGACCGTCCACGTTGTGCACAGCGGCAAGATTTATGTTGGCGCAGATGCAATTGCATACCTTCTAAGTCAACGCGGTAACTGGCTTCTTAGTTTTATTGTGCGGGCATCGGGACCGTTGGGTCGATTTGGCTATGCCTGGGTCGCTGGGCACCGCAACTCCTGGTTGATTCGCATTGCTACAAAATTAATCGAGCGTTCGCTGTAGTGATTTAACGTCTACGGTCTCACATTTGAAGCAGTAATTAACTGGCCAGAATCAGTACTCATCAATAGCGAGCCATTGCGGAGCAGCTCAAGATCGCGCACTCGATGGCCGACTTTGACTTGAATCTTTTCAACTACCTGCAGGCCTTGATTTAATTTCATAAAGACCAGCACCTCTTCGCGTAATGTTCCCAAAACTAACGCTCCGTTCCAGTTGCCCCAACCCTGTTGAGGTAACTGCACTAGTTCGGTAGGAGCAATAGATGGAACCCAGTATGTGAGTGGTTCTACATATCCCACATGAGTTGCGGTTTTTTCCGGTCGAACATAATCACCATCACTGTATGGTTCACCATAGGAAACAAAAGGCCAGCCATAGTCACTACCTTTTTTAATTAGATTCAGCTCATCTCCACCACGCGGACCATGTTCTGCTGCTAACAAGTGCACCTTGTTATACATGACAATACCTTGCGGATTGCGATGGCCCTGGGATATTTTCGAGGCAGACTTTGCTGTTAATCGAAAGATTGAACCAAGATTACCTCGCTTGCTCCGATCGTTAATTAAGGAATATCCCAAATCGCCAATAGTCACATACACAGTGTTCTGGTCGATGACCTCAAAGCGACCTGCAGTGTGTTGGACGGCAGAGATAGGAACACAGGGCCGGGTAACAAACCAGTTTGAAACAAATTTAACCTTCTGCTTCTTGCGATCATAGGAAAGCTCATCTATTGCTACCTCTACACATGAGCGGTCAATGCCCAAGCGCGGATAGGAAATGAGAAGTTTTGCTGAAGTCGCGCTCTCGGAAAGTATTGCGATGTCATTAATGGCAAAGCGTGAATCGATAATTCGCCTGCTGGTAGGAATAAAACTTCCCAACTTGCGAAGGCTCTTAGCATCCTTATTAAATGTGAAGATCTCACCACCCGTGCGCCCGCCACCTAGCAACACGGTGTCATCTTTCATCACAGCTAGCGCTGGTCCGCGAACGTTGCCTCCTCCAGTGAGTGCGGTAGAAATGGATTTAGTTGCAAAGGTAACTTCGACTGAGCCATCCTCAAATTGATAGGCATGAACTGGCTGCATCATGGCAAGTGCCAGCACCGTTATAAGAACAATCCGTCGAATCATCTGCAAATCCTCTTCTCGCTCAAATGAAAAGGCCACCCCATCATCTGAGGTGGCCTTTCCTGTAAGAGCATTTCTTACTCGATTATTGCTTTACTTCTTGATCAGCTTTGCTACATCCACACCTGGTGGAAGGATCACTGCATCAATTGCATGGATTACTCCATTTGATGCCATGACATCTGCTGCAACTACTGTGGCCTGATTAACCATTACGCCACCCATTGTTGAAAGCTTAACTTTCTGGCCTTCTACAGTTGCAACTTCACCATCGGTTACATCGGCGGCCATGACCATGCCTGACACAACGTGGTAGGTAAGGATCTGTGCAAGTAGGGCTTTGTTCTCTGGAAGCAACAATGCATCGAGTACACCTGCTGGTAGTGCTGCAAATGCCTCATCTGTTGGTGCAAATACTGTGAATGGACCTGTTCCGCTGAGTGTTTCAACTAGATCTGCTGCTGTTACTGCTGCGACCAAAGTTGTGAAGTTGCCAGCACCTACTGCTACATCAACAATTGTTCCAACCGCAGTTTCTTCTGGCATTGTTTCACTCATTGAATCTGAATCACTTGAGCACGCTGACAACGTCAACGCTGCAGCAAGAGCTGCAGCAACGAGTGCGCTACGACGCAAAACCTTCATACCTATCTCCTTCGTGTTAGTTTGAGTGGTGACAGGTTAGGTCTAGGGGTAGGTGCCAGCAACTTGAAAATAGTCAGGGATTGCCCGACTCTCAATAAACTCCCAATTTGGTATCTAGCCAATAGGTTGCAGGATGAGCCTGCCTCATCTACCGTACAAATAGTATGAAGCGCTCGCCCAAGATGCATCTGATCCTCCGAGGGAGTTCAACGTGAAGGAAAAAATCAGGGCAGATGGTGACAAGCCACACATTACCGATCTCTTTGGTGTTTATGACGCAGATGCAACCTTGATTGGAGAGGCCACTTATTGGATCGGTGCGCGCCTAGGTCTTCGACACTGCAGCCTTTGCGATATCACGCACTCACTCTTTAGAGAAAAATCAGAGTGGCAGCGATGTGTAGCACAGCTTCAGCAAGAGCATGGCATCACTTTCACAGCCTTTCACCGCGATGATCAACCAGATGACGTCAAAACTGTAATCAATGGTAACTATCCAGCTGTTGTTGCCCGCAATTCACAAGGCAAGTATTCGTTGTTTATGGATTCAGAGCAGATTGATAGTTGCGCAAAGTCGCCCCAGGTATTTCTGCAGCAAATCATAAAGGCTCTCACTCCACACAAACGGTAAGAGGAATTAAGCCTTGTTAGCTTTTTCCTCAAGTGGAACCAGTCGGCTACCAACAACAATTGCTGCCCCGATTAATACTAGGTTTTTGATGATGTACTGACCTTCAAGGGTGAGGTCAAAGGGAAATTTAACGAAGCAGACTTCAGGTAAAAGGATCAGCGGTAAAAAAGTTCCTGGCATTTGAAGTGCCAACAAGAAGAGCCCAGCACGGATCAAGGGTGTAAAAAGAAGGCACACGCCGATAGCAACTTCCCACACACCCAAGATAGGAATAAAAATATCTGGATCGAACCAGTAGACAGTCTTTGTAATGACATCGTTTGCCGGACTATTACCGAAGGGCTTGAGCGCACCAAACCAGATGAAGATAAGGCCAAGTGAAATACGCAGCGTGGGCAGAGATAATCGATTTAATGTTTGAATAATTCTTCGGTCGATCTCTTTAATATTAAAGGGGGGTGCCATGGGGCAAGCGTAGTAAAGGCGCTGTTTAGGCGGTGGATGAATCACTGTTGCCGGCCAGAGTTTGGGTGTGACCTCGCTCAAAGTGCGCACTTAATCCAGCGCTGTTACCGTTTTCCCATGAGGAAGTTGTTGATTTGTCTTGTGGCGCTATCGCTAATGACCCCTGCTGCTCAAGGGGCGTACACACCTGAACCAACACAAACAGCAACTCCAACTCCAACTCCAACTCCAACGCCAACTCCCACTCCAACT
>Ga0209617_10000044_pt1 | contig 41335 bp, 42 predicted proteins | sample LakEriepJuly2011_2_FD_187459 | JGI IMG/M metagenome (GOLD analysis project Ga0209617, IMG submission 187459) | Freshwater microbial communities from dead zone in Lake Erie, Canada - CCB epilimnion July 2011 (SPAdes) (version 2) | ecosystem: Environmental > Aquatic > Freshwater > Lentic >...
GTTACAAATTCCGATATATCCGCAAATTCAAATTTATATGTACAAGGTCAATTAGTGACATATTCAGATATATCCGCAAATGGTACTATTAAAATTGGACAAACTCAAATATCAGTAGATGCACAAGATAGTCTTATTATTACAAATGGAACAAATGGAGTAAAATTAGTAAAAGATGCGACCGAATGGACAGCTTCATCAGATTTCAGACTAAAAACAAATATCCAACCAATACCTAATTCTCTTGATAAAATTCTTCAACTTACAGGATATACATACAATTTTAAAACAGATTTATCAAATCAAAAAGTTGGTTTAATAGCCCAAGAAGTAGTCCAAGTTCTACCTCAAGCAGTTTCACAAGATACGGAAGGATTTTTAGGTGTTAGATATACAAATCTCATACCATTACTAATTAATGGTATGCAAGAGTTACAAAATCAAATATCTGAGCTAAAAGCAGAATTAGCAGAATTTAAATCATCAAAAACTTGAGTTTTTAGTTATATTTATTATTTTTAGAGACAATTGAGGAAAGTGAAATTGAGTTTAATCCCATATTAGATGTCATCGAGTCAAGTAAAACTCCTTTACCAGTATTTTTTTGGTAGTTTTCAACTTCAGGTTTTTTTGAGACTACATTTATGCTATCATAATAGTTATTATAACTAGATGAATCTAAATAAAATAAATTTGAGCCATTACTTTTACATTTAAAGTTTGTGTCAAAATCATTGACAGTATTTTTCATAATACTATCAGTGTTAGCTTGTAATGATGCTCTATAGTCATGAGCATTAGTTAAACCTGTTTTTTTCATTGTTTGTAAATTATATAACTTGGAGCTAGACCAAATAGTAAATTCTCTAGGTGCGTTAGTAATTGCAGGACATCCACAACATTTTGCATATCTATTATCACAATTCATAATATATATAATTTATTTAGATATTTATTTAGATATTTTTTTATAGATTTGCACTTTGACATTTATTTATTTCAACTATTAATTGTTCTTTATTTTTTTGCCTTCCATGTTCAGACAATTTAATATTTAGTTTTTTAGCTAAAATTTTAATATCATTAATTTTCATTATTTTATATTTATCAGATTCAGATTCAACTGTTTCCAAAACTTGTTTAGATTCACTATTATTATGTTCTGATTCTTCTAAAACATTAGATATTTGATCTTGATTTAAATCAGATGGAATATTAATAAAGTCTGGAACTTGTAAATCAATTTTTGAATTAATTTGTTCTGGTTTAACTTCAATAATATCATTAGAGTCTAAAATAACTGGGTTAAATCTAATTTCCTGATTAGATAAAGTTTCTGGAGATTCATAAATTTGATCAACTATTTTTTTAAAATCAATTGGAATACAAATATTATTTTCCATAATTTTATCAACTTCATCTGCCATTGATAAAAATGATGTTATATCTTGCATTACATCAATATCTTCTTGTTTTATAGATGGAAGTTGTATAGGATTATTATAAGTTTGAATAAAATTATTATTTTCTTGTGGTAGAGTAAAATTATTATTTTCTTGTGGTAGAGTAAAATTATTATTTTCTTGTGGTAGAGTAAAATTATTATTTTCTTGTGGTAGAGATTGTTTATGTGGTTGTTTTTGTAGTTGTGTTTGTAAAGAAATAAATGTAGATTTATTAACTTGATTTTTTGTTTCTACAGGGCTAGGTTTTTTAACCCAACACATACCATTATCACATTCTAATTTATTACTATTATTAAATGTTTCTATTGTTTTATTTGTTTTATAATTAGATGGTTCAGGATCTGAATCAGAATCCGAGTCTGAATCAGATTTAGTAAATTCCATTTCAATTAATTTAGATTCTAATTTTTTTTTAAGATCTTCAATTTCATTTCCAAGTTTTTTAATAGTACTATGTGATGTCCAGTATTTGTATCCAAGACCTATAATAAGTATTCCAAGAGCTAAAATAATCCAATCTCTAATTCCTAAATTCTTAATATCAAACATTTTATATTAACATTATAGTTTATATAAAAAATAAAAATTTAAACTCAATTGCTAGAATATTTATTTACTAATGTAAATTAGCCCTACATTTAATAGCAGTAAGAAAAATACAGTAACCTTATTATCAGATTCAGCACAAAATTCATCTTTTCTCTTATTAAAATAGTAATTCATACCATTAAATGTAATAAATAAAATAAGTAAAAAGAATAAATTAGACTGGGAAAAAGTCATATATTGTTTGCATGGATTAAAAATACTAAATAAATTAATAATAAATAATAAACCAAGTGCATATTTAGTAGGATGTTGGAAAAATCCATTAGTAGGATCATACGATGCTCCACAATAACTTTTCATAGTTAAAGTAAATACTAGCACAGTACTAATAATCATATGGAAAAGTTCAATATATCTAATTGCATATCCTTCAAAAAAGTTTTCTTTTAAGAAATTAAAAACAATATGTGTAAAAATTGGAAATATTAAAAATAAATTGTTTTGAATATACATCTTTACAACATCTTGCTCTTGTTTAGTAACTTCTAATTTAGTAGAAATTTTAGTTTTCATTATTCTATATATATTGATTAGAAAAAATAAACTAAATTATTTTTTAACAAAACCAAGTATAATTGTAAAGATTATTAATCCAATAATCATACTTGCTGATGCACCTTTAGTACAATAGTCTTTTGCTGATCCATTAATCATATTAATTATAACATAAATAACAAAAATAGCAAGAGCGTTAACTATATATTCTGAATAAGGAATAATTTTAGAAAGAATTCTAATAAAAATTCCAATTACAGGTACATATTTTAATACTATCCCAACAATACCAATTGAAACATATGTAAGTAATGTATCTGCTAAAAGTTTAGATACAGGTGCTGATTTACTCTCACAAATTTTTTTAGATTTAAACCAATATATTATGAATACACTAATAATAAGTAAAAATAGTTTAATAAATGGTATTTTATATGGAAGAAAATAATTTTTAAGAAAAAAATCACATAGAACAGTAACTATTATTGGAAGAAATATATAGTTATCATATGGTTTACCGCCTTTACCTTTTTTAATTAATCCAAACATCATCATTAGTGCAGGAATTATTGAAAGTGGTGGAATTGAAAAAAAGAATAACCATGGTTTATCAAGAGATCCATTCAAGTAAATAATTCTTCCAACAAGTTGACCAAAAAATGGAAATAAAATAGTTAGAAGAATAGCTATCATTTTTTCTTTTGTAAATGTAAAAGCTTCTTTTATTTTTTTAAAAAATCCTTCTATCTGCTTGAAAAAACCCTCTATTTTTGCAAATGGATTTGCAACAAAATGTTCTGTCATCATATCTTTCCTTAGTTTAACAAACGTTTTTGCTAGATCATTACCAGATTCTATAATTGTTTTGTTAGATTTATATTTTTTAGATGTATGGTCTGAAAATTTTTCTATAATTTTATTATATTTTGTTTTATTTAATTTAACCATTATAAAATACTGTAAGATATTATTTTATAGTAGTTAATTTTTAGTTTTTAAATGGGTTATTTAGTTGGTTAATATAGTCCATATTAATAGCATCTGGTCCCATTACATATCTTGCTTTATCAAAATCTAATACTGATAATGGATAACCTGAAGTCATTGATGGACAAACAGGACATTGTCTTTCTTGTTTACATACTGGTGTCTTGCCTAATGGTGGTCTCCATTTATCTGTATTTAAAATAGTGTATGCATTATCCCATTTATTATTAAAAGTATTATCATATGATCCTAATGGTTGCATTTGTCCAGGTGTTAATTGTGTATTATATTTTAAATCTCCATACATTATATCTCTAACCATACCCTTTGTATCTACAAATTTATTTGATGATAATATTTCTGTAATTGCTGGTGGAATACCAGCATCTGCTTTAACTTTTGTTGAAACTGCTGTTTCTAATGATCCTATCTTATTTTGTAACATTTTAATTAAATCAAGTTGTATTGTTTTTGAAGATCCAGATTTTATAAAATCTGTCAAATCAACTGAAGAATCCATTGCATTAACTATATCAATTAATTTAAGAGGAGATGATGCAGCAATTTTAATACAAAGTTCTGGATTTATTTGAGCTAAATTTAAAAGCTTTAATAGTAAAGTTCCTCTTACTCCATCTATTTTCAAAATACTGCTGATGTTTTCACGAATTTTTAACATTTTAAGTGGATCATTTAAATTTGATACATATAGACCAATATAATAAATAATTTCAGATTCACTTAGTACATATGGATTTGTTAATGATGGTTTTGTTCCCTTGTATAAATCAAATAAATAAGCTTGAACAAGTTGATCTCTCTCATTTTGTGGCAATGACTTGATTTTCTCTAATGATAAACTACTGGCTCCTGGAGAAAGTATACTTGCAACTGGTGCTGGTGCTGGTGATAAATAGGAAATTGTACCAATTGGTGATATTGCTGGTGTACCAGGGACTCCAGAAGCTCCTACTCCAGGAACACCAGGAACTCCTACTCCAGGAACACCAGGAACTCCTACTCCAGGAACACCAGGAACTCCTACTCCAGGAACACCAGGAACTCCTACTCCAGGAACACCAGGAACTCCTACTCCAGGAACTCCTACTCCAGGAATAAGAGGAGTACCAGGAACTCCTACTCCAGGGACTACAGGAGTACCAGGAACTCCTACTCCAGGGGCTCCAACATTGAAAAATTCTTTAGCCTTCTTTTTTTTTGACTTATTTTTTGTAGTAAAATGTTCTTTAGATTCTGTTCTAAACAATGGTTGAATATAGTTTGTTCCAATAAATACAATTATTAAAATTATACTAATAAAAAGATACATATCATTGATAGGTAGTTTTTCTTTTGGTAAAAAATTCCAAACAACACATAGAACTAATACTAATCCAATATATTTGATTAAAGATTTTTCCATTACTATAAATAAATATAAGAAAAATATTTTATTCTAATTTTTCATTAAATATAGCAATAAGACTTCCAATAACTAGTGAATAAAATATTGTTTGTAGATTAATATTTTTAGATATTCCAAATTTTTCAGAACTACACATATCATTAAATATTATATATCCAAAAGTTCCAATAAAAGAATAAAATATTGCACTTCTTAGAATAAAAGATGTTTTAATTGGTTTTGATTTTTTATAAAATTTATAGATTAATACTAATATATTAATTATAGTTAAAACAATCAAAACAAAAAACTTATTAGATAAACTGATATTAGTCACAAGATCTTTTTTAAAAAAAAATATTAACCAGATACTAACTAGAAGAAATAAATAACTGTATATATTTTCCATATAATATATATCAAGTTATTTTTTATAGTAAATTGTAATAAATATATTTGCTAAAATTAAAAGCATAATAAGTACATTAACTGCAATAAATAACATCAAATATTTATTCAAATGATTATTAATTTTATTTAAAATTGGATTTATTAAAAACTTATCAACTGTATCATCATTTATATATTGTTTTAATGTATCCCATGTGTGTTTTGATTTAACTTCATTTATAAATTTTTCTATAAGTTGTTTTTTTAAAGTTTCCCACATAATTATTTTAAACTCAGACAAAAAAAAATTATTTATTAGCTTATATATATGAATAAAATATTAATTGGAGGACTAGTTATTTGTTTAATAGCATTACTTGTATATTTATTTCGAGTTCAAATTTATAAAATTTTTAGATCTTCAAAAGTATCTAAATCAGAACAAATTAAAAAATTATTAGGATCTAGAATAAATCAAATTAATTCAACTAATCAAATCAATCAAATCGATCCAAGTAATCAAATTAATCAGATAGAAAAATATTCACAAGAAATATCAGTAATTTTATGTTATGCAACATGGTGTGGACACTGCCATACAGTAAAAGAATGGTATCAAGACCTAATTGATTCATCACCATTAGCAAATATTAATTTTACTATGGTTGAAGAATCAAATATTCCTCCTGAGATTCTTGATACACTTGAGGGATTCCCCACTATTCTAATTATATGTAATGGTTCAATAGATAAATATCCTGGAAATAGAAATAAAGACGATTTATTAAATTATTTAAAAAAAATGTAATATAATAATATAATAATATTATTATATAATAAATGAATTTAGAAAGCATTGATATAGTAAAAATATCAGATTCAAGCTATAAAATCTATCAATTAGATAAGAGTAATAGTAAAAGAAAGTATTTAAATTTTGAACTAGATGGAGTAATAGCACCATTTGGACTAGAAGAATTTGCTCATGTTCATTATATTAACTGGGAAATAGATATTCCAACTTTACAATTTATTTCTCAGTTAGAATTAGAATTTAAAGATTTAATTAATCAATCCAATGACAAATATACATCTTGGTCATTTATTAGTAATTTAAAAGAAAAAAAAGGGTTTGAACCTTTATTAAAGACTCGTGTACCTAAATCTAGAGGTAAATTTATAGTTGATTGTAAAACTTCAATGTTTGAAATTGATTATAAATCTAAACTAAAAGTAGTAATTAGTGTAGATTCAATTTGGCTTATGGAAAAAAATAAAACTTGGGGTTTATTATGGATTGTCAAGTCTATTTGCTAGCTACCTTTTTAGTTGCATAATATCTATTTGCTAGCTACCTTTTTAGTTGCATAATGTGCTTCTAAAGCTTGTTTAACAGATGCAATATCAAGATTTGCAATATGTTGTTGTGTAGTATATGATCTCATTTTAATTGCACGTTCATAATTAGAAAGTTCAGGATGTTGGAGTTTAGTATAATTATAAAGTGCTGCTTTAATAGTTTTGGCTTCATCCAAAGAATAGCCTAAATCTTGAATCATTTTAACAACTTCTGTATGAATGTCTTCAGATTTTGATACAGTTCTTGATATTTTAGACTTTTTAGATTTTTTAGACTTTTTAGATTTTTTAGACTTTTTAGACTTTTTACCTCCTATTTGTGTACCTGATATTTTATCACTAATATATTTTAAAAATTCAGATGTAGATTGTGTTTGTGATTCAGCCAAGTTTGATTCAATATCTACTCCACCAGTTTGAGTAGATTTTTTATTAGATTCAGAGTTTACACCAAATACATTCGAAAGAAAATTAGATATAAAATTCTTTTTTTCTTTAGGTTTTGGTTTTTCAGTTAGTACAATATCATCAAGTGATTCGGGAAGATCTGAATCTGAATCATATGATTTCTTATGAGATTTCTTATGAGATTTTTCAGTTAGAATTATATCATCAAGTGTATCTAAATTATCTAAAGAGTCAGAAGCAGAAGAATAACCATTTTTAGGTTTTATAATTTGTCCAATAAGACTATTTAATTTTGATTTATCTCCACATTTAATTTCTTTTTCAGAATCAATGAATTCAGATGATTCAGTATTCTCAATAATTTCATTACGATTATTAGGGATTTTTTTGTTAGCACCAAAAATATCAAGTAATGTAGCTGTTTCAAAATTTCTATTGCGAATAGCAAGATGAAAGGCAGTATCACCAGATTTATCTTGAGTATCAATAAATTTTTGTTTTTCTGTAGTTGAAAAATTATTTTTGACAAAGTTAAGTACATTTTGTACACATTTGTTGTCATTAGATTTAATTAAATGATGTAAAACAGTCTCACCTGAATCATTCTGTTCAAGAAGAAGCTTTGGATTAACAATATTTTTTGAAAGCATTTCATCAAAAACGTCTTTATTTTTTTTATATAAAAATATAATATTATTAGACATTCAATATATAATTTAGTGAAATATTTTTTTTATAAATATTTTAAATTTTTTCTTTCCTATATTTTTTATCTAAATAAACTATATATTAAATAATGGATAATAACTTAATTCTACTTGTTGCAATTGGAATCGTGGTTTTTTTAATTATGAACTTGAATAGTGATAAATCACATAAAAAATCCTCTAGATCTCCTAAAAGTTATGATAAAAAAAATAACTATAATACTTATAGTTCTAATGATAGATATGATGAATATGATGATAATCAATATGAAGATTTCCAACAGGCTCCTGCACCTGTAACAAATCAAATTACAACTGTCTTAACTAGTTCTCAACCTGTAGTTGCAGGTCCTGTATCATCACCATCTATGACACCATCTGATGCTTTAAATGCTTTATACAATTCTAACTTAAAAGGTTCACCTAGTCCTGCTGGATTTGCATCAAATGCAACTTCCAGATCTGGTGCAGATTTTGGACAAGGTTTTAATTTAGGTATTAATTCAAATGATCCTGCTTTATCCAAGTTTACTTCTCAAGCTCCTCCTCAAAAAGTTCCTTTAATTTCCGATGATCTTCTTCCTAAAAAATCTGAAAATTGGTTTGAAACTCCTTCAGTTGGTACTAAAATCGATGATGCTAATTTGTTAGCTGATGCTATTTTTAAGACTGGTGTAGATACTATTGGATCAACTAGAAAGAACCCATCATATGATATGAGAGGAAATATTCCTAATCCTAAATTCCCAGTATCACCTTGGAATAACTCTTCTTATGAACCTGATAACAACTTGAGAGGTTTATGTCTTTAGTTAATTAGTTTAATATAATATAAATTTGTTATAAATTATATTATATAAATGTTTGAATATGATGAACCAAATAATCCAGATGAAGAACAGTTAGTACTACCTAAAACTACCAAAAAAACAAAACAAACTAAAAAAGCTGAACCACAACCTGATTCTGAATCAGAATCTGAATCAGAACAAAAATCTAATTCTGAGTCAGAAACAGATTCAGATATTAAATCTAAAACTAAGCCTGAAAAGTTTTTAACAGGATCAAATTTTGATGATTTTGTACAAGAAGATCAAGATCAATATCAAGAGCAAATGCAATTACATAAAAAATCAGATGATAACGAAGAACTTGTACTTTCAGCAGATGATATTGAAGAATTAAGAGAACTATTAAAAAATTGGTTAGAATTAGATGAATCTAATAAAGAACTTTCAGATAGAATTAAAGATATAAAAATGGAAAAGAAACAATATGAAACTTATATATTAGATTTCATGGATAAAACAAAAAAAGAAATAATTAAGGCATCAGACTCTAATCTTGTTCTTCGTAAAGAAGTTAAAGAAACAAGAGCAAAACCTAATGAAGAAAATATATTAAAAGTTTTAACAAGAGTTTTAGGAGATGCCGGACAAGCATATAAATTTACTCAAGAAATTATTGAAGATGCTCCTATTAAAGAAACTATATCACTTAAAAAGGATTCAGCTAAACCTAAAAAAACTGGTGAAAAAACAAAACGAACAACAAAAAGAGTTAAAAAAGATATTTAAAAATTAATTGAATAATAATAATTAATTAAATAATTAATTAAATGGAAAAAATTTCAATGAGAAAAATAAATGATTGGTTAGATGAACCAGTCGTACAGTTAACATCAGATCCACATAAACATAGACTTCCTTTAAATTATTATTATACAGAAAGTGAATTAAAAAAATTTAATAAATCAGATGATAAAATTACAATAGATGAACATACTAGACGTAATGATGCAAATAATATATTTTGTGAACTAGTAGAATACTGTGTAAAATTTAATATAAATGATTTAGATGGGTTACCATTATTTAAACCATCAAATAAAAACAGTTTTTATAATTTTGCATATGGGAATTCTTCAAAATAAAACTATTTAAAAATATATTCAATATATTTAATTAGTAAAATAAATAATAAAAATGGATTCAGATTATTATAGCTCAGATGATGAGACATATGAAGAAATAAGTCATAGTAAAATACCAGGAGAAGTAATAAGAATATATGAAGATGCATTAAAAAAAAATACAGTAGTTAGTGTTAGACAAAATATCATATACTTATTAAATCAATATGATGTTCATAGAAAAATGACAGATTTTGAAAATGAAATGATGGAGATATATGAAAATGTAGTTGCACATTATATTCATTGGGAAGCACCACTAGAAGTATTTGATGCAAATAAATATGATCTACCACAAAAATTTATTCAATGGGCATATAGTAGTACAGATCGAGGAATTCAACTCGAGTATTTAGAAAATATTTTTTATACACTATCGTAGTTAAATAAATATTTATTCATTAGATAAACTAATATAAACATATGGACTAATTGTTGGAACAAAAGTTGGGACATAAAACTTTCTTAAATTATAAACATAAGGATAGTAAGACCAGTAAGAAATTGGTTGATATCTATTAACAGGTTTGTAATAATAATAATAATTATCATCAGAATCAGATGATGAACTAGAAGAGTCAGAATCATCATCAGATAGTTTATATTTTTTAGAATGTGATGATTTTCCACCAGCTAAATTTTCTTCATTAATTTCAATGAATTTTTTAAGTCCATTGATATCTTTTGCCAAATCATTTTTTTTGATTTCAAATTTAATTTTATCACTTTTATTAATTTTTTCTTTAACATCAAAATGATAATATTTGTCAGATCCGGCTTTTTGTAAAGTAAATGAAAATTTTGGCAAGTTATTAGAAAAATACTTTGATACACTTTCATAGGCGAGGCTAGCAGCTTCATCGGCAGTTTTAGTTTTAAAATTAGTTTCAACAGAGCCCTCAATATGTGGATTTACTAGTATGTATGATTTCATGGATTAACTATATAATATTTAAAGATATTTTTATTCGTTTAAAAAAATTGATATTTAAATATTTAAAGTTAAATATTTATATACTAATATACTAAATAACATGCGAAATAAACAAGAAGCTCCAGACACAAATATTATTAAAGTTGCTGATGATGTCTATGTTCCTATGTCAGAGAGTATTATTCTGGAAGCAGCAACATGTCAGACTAATGCATTCAAGTTGATTGTAGAAGCTTTAAAAGAGGCTTTGAAAGATATTAATATTAAATGGATTAAACCAACACCAGGAATACCAGATTCAGGTGGAATGTCAATTGTAGCATATAATCCAAGATCTGCAGTTCTTATCAAAGTAAAAATTCCAGCATCATCATTTGATAAATTTTATATTAATCCTCCTAATGGAGCAAATGAAATTCAAATTGGTGTTAATATGAAGTCATTTAATACTATTATGAAAATGGGAAGAAATAATGATGGAACATCATTAATATTAAATGAACATGATAAGAATGAACTTACATTTATTTTTGAAAATGGAGAAACAAATTATAGGTCAAGATATAATTTAAAGCTTTTGGAGTTACCAGATGAGGGTATTCATTTACCAACAACACAGTTTCCATTTAAAATTATTATTTTGTCAGATGATTTCCACAAAATTATCAGAGATCAATCTTATTTGTCTGACAAAATTAATATAAAATTTATTAATACTAAAGAGATTCAAAATACGATTGTATTTTCATCAAAAGGAGATTTCGCAGATGGAGAAATCACTTTGACAGATGCTACTGAAGGAGTGCAAATTATTAAGAATATGGAAGAAAATGAGGAAATAATTGTAAAGGGTACATACGATTTAAAGAATTTGTCTTTATTTTCAAAATGTCAAACTTTGTGTGGATGTGTCGAGTTATATTTAAAAAACAATTTCCCTTTAATTATCAAGTACCAAGTCGCAAATTTAGGTCATGTTCTATTAGTATTATCAACTTGCGGAGATGATAATGCATTAGAAGAAGATGATAGTTCTGAAGAAGAAAGTTAAATAAAATAATTTATTATAAAGATATTACTATATATTTATAATTGATTTGTTTGTAATTGATTTGTTTACTCGGATTACTATGGTTTAATATAAAAAAAATCTAATTTAATAATATAATGTATAGCATTGAACTATTTAAGATATACTTATTTATTTATCTATGTTGTGTTTGTTATAGAGCATTCTTACAAAAATTAGTTCCTGGTTATCCTGTACCAAGATTTTCCACATCATTCAAACCTATAAATGGTTGGACATGGGAAACATCTACATTAACACCGGAAATATTAATTAAACTTTATGGAATTAAATTAATATCACAATTAAAAAAAACATCTTGGACTAACGTATTAACACATGTATATTTATTAGAATTAAGTTTATTATTTACTACTGGAAGTTCATCATTTGTTTTTGATAGTTTAGTATCTGTAATTGTATTTTGTATACTCAAATGTTTAAAAATCTAATTTATGTTTTTGATAGATAATATTTCCATATTTTCTTATAAATTGTGGGAGGATAGCAGGATCATTTTTTGTTCTATCATTATTCCAAATTTTAATTACAGAGACATTAGATTTCTGATTAATAGATAAACCACTTAAAATTCCATTATCTTTAATTAATGTTTCACCACATAGTCCAGCAGCTAGTTTTTCCCATACTGCATATGATTCATTTATTGGTACTAGTACTGAAAAACAACCACCATTTCTATTTCTAGTATCTTCATAAATTGGGGTGATACCTTTTCTCATTAGAAAAAAGTGTAAATTATTAATTCCACCAATACAATCAATATTATTATGAAAATCCCAAAATGTTTTAATATTTAAAATAGAAAATATCTTTCTATATCCACTAACAGTCCAGTCATTTAAACTATGATGATACCAAATATCCCAATTATTTGCAAATTGATATTTTTCACCAAGATCAAGTGTAGCTGGTTCTGATTTTATTTCTTGGACAATAGAATCTACAGATTTTTGAAGAATTTCAGTATTTTCCATTATATTAGTTATTTAAACTAATATATCTTTATATATTTATAAATAAAAATATCAATTTTTTATGGAATTAATAACATTAGTTAAAAACCAATTATATTATTTAGTATTTAATATTATATTATTTGTATACATGTTAACACCGTTTGTTTCAGTTAAAGTTATTGAACCACAAGGGATTGAAGATATTAGTATAAGATTTGCAGTACAGTATTTATTATCAAGAGTAATAACTAGTGATAAATCTAAAAAAAAGTACCAAGTTCACTTAAAAACATTTGATAAAATTTTTATACTAGAAACATCAATGTATCAGTTAATTAATTCACATCATACAATACAAGAAAAATCAGAAAAACTTAATCCCCCAAGATCATTATTTATTAAATATGATGTACTAATAAATGGTCACAAGTTATCAATTGATCAAAAAGTTTTTTTCAAAAAATATGCAGATGAAACAAAAATTATTGATATGTTAAAATTTAATGGATTAAATCTACAAGAACTACAAATACTTAAAAATAATGAAGAGTTTAAAACGTGGTCAGATAATCTAAATGAATTGATAATTGAACAAATTTATCCTTATTTATAATACTTTAGTCAATTATTTGTTAAAAATAATTGAAAAATACATATTCTATTTAAAATTATATTACATATTAATATAAATATGTCATATGACCAAAATGTCAATACACAACTAATTATACCAATAGATCGGATTGAATTTACTGTTTTTGGAAATCAGGAGATCAAGAAGTACTCTATTGCTAATAAAGAACCATTTGGAATTAATATTCCTGATTCATATGACAATAATGAACCTGTAAAAAATGGCATTGTGGATGGTAGATTAGGTACAACAGATCTTAATCGACCATGTGACACTTGTGCTGAAGATTCGTCAGAATGTCCTGGACATACTGCTCATACAGAATTACCAATGCCAGTATATAATTTTGGATTAATTGATCATTGCAAGTCAGTACTTTCATGTGTTTGTTTAAAATGTTCTAAACTTTTAATTCCATCTGAATCAAAAGAAATTGAACATATACTTAAGAACAAGTTTAATAAACTAAGAAATGTTGAGATTAAAAAATTTGTAGCAAATACAACTTATTGTCCTAACTGTAATGCTCCTGTTGCTAAAATTAAAAAAGAAACTAAAGAATCTGGATCAATTAAGTTGATTGCCGAGTATGCAATTGGTAATGAAAATGGTGATGGAGATGGAGAAGGTACTGCAACTGGACCTATGGGAGATGGTGATTTTATTAAAAAAAAACAGAAAGATACTATTTATGCATCTAAAGCGTATGATATTTTAAGAAATATTTCTGATTCTGATTGTAAAGTTTTAGGGTTTGATCCATCTTGTATGAGACCAGAAAACTTTATTATTAAAAACTTTATTATTCCACCAATACCAATAAGACCATCAGTAAAGGCAGATTATTTATCAGCAGGATCTGCAGAAGATGATTTAACAAAGAAAATTGCGGATATTATAAAACAGTGTATAAGAATAAGAAAAGAGATGGATAGGCAGGGATCGGGTGAAGAAACAAAATTTGTAATGGATCATTTACAACTACTACAATATCATATTGCAGTATACTTTAATAATGATTCAGTAAGTTTGCCAAAGTCAGAACAAAAGTCAGGAGGTAGACCAATTAAATCAATCTCTGAAAGACTCCAAGGTAAACAGGGTCGTTTAAGATCTAATTTAGAAGGTAAGAGAACTAATTTTTGTGCTCGTTCTGTTATTTCATCAGATCCTAATATTGGACTAGATGAACTTGGTGTTCCTATTAAGATTGCAATGAGTCTAACAATGCCTGAAAAAGTAACACCATTTAACATAGAAAAGTTAACAAAATTTGTTCGTAATGGTAGAGACAAATGGCCAGGAGCAAATTATGTTTGGCCAGCTAAGAGTCTATCAAATGGAAAAAGATATCCAATTGATCTAAAATACAGAAAAAAAGATATTAAATTACACTATGGAGATATAGTAGAAAGACATTTGTTAAACAGAGATCCAGTTCTCTTCAATCGTCAACCTTCTCTTCATAGGCCTTCAATGATGTGTCACTTTATTAAAATCATTCCAAACGACAAGTTATCAACTTTTCGTCTCAATGTAAATGTGACACAGCCGTACAACGCTGATTTCGACGGGGATAGATCTTGTCCTCAACAGGTAGCCGCCAATTAAGTTTTTGAGTCTTCTTAATTGGGAAAACGGTGTAAACTCAGACTAAGTAAAGATTAAAATTAACACTTAGAATATAACTATCTAGTCCAGAAATAAATATTATTAAATCTGGGCAACATTTTCAAATTGACGGGAAGTCCCTAAAGATCAAGATACCAAGTTAGTATGGAAACATGCTAATGGCTCCGGTGAAAGTCGGAAGAAAAATTGAATTATTGTAAGGTAATAAATCTTGATATATTTAAACGCAAATAGATAAATAAAATAAATGGAAACAATTACAAATGAACAAGACAATCTTTATGAAATATATATAATAAAAAACATATTAGACGGTAAAGCATATATAGGTGTAGCAAAAAAATATGTTAAAGGTAATAGAAATAAATATTATCTTTATGGAGCTGCTGGTAGATTTAAAAGACATATAAGTAATGCATTTTCAGAAAATGAGAAATCTTCAAATGATTGTCCACTTTTATATGAAGCAATCAGACATTATGGTTCTAAATTATTTATTTTTCATATTTTAAGATGTGTAAATAAAACACCTAAAGAATATGAGAAGAAATACATTCTAAGATTTAATACTCATGATCCAAATTTTGGATATAATGTATTAATCAGTACTGAGAAACCAATATATCAAGAAAAATTAGAAGAATTTCAAAAGAAAAAAGCAGATGGAAATGTAAATCGAGCAATAAATGGTGCTATGAAAAAGAAAGAACATAGTGCAAATTTACCAGCAAATATTAATTACCGTACTAATACAAATAATAATAAAAAACATGAAGGTTATTTTGTTCAAATTAAAATAAATAGTATTCTATATAATAAAGCATTTATGTCTGACAAATACTCATTAGATCAGAAACTGCAAATGGCAATAGAATACTTGAATGATATTAAAAAAGCGTTTAATAATGGGTAATCCGCAGCCAAGCTCCTAAGGGCGTAATTTTTATAATTAACAACGCTAGCCTACGGAGAAGGTTCAGAGACTAGATGGAAGTGGGTTAACAATGATGGTCTAAGCAGCCGGAGTTAGCTTAAGGTATAGTCCGACCCCTTGCGAAAGTTTGGGGAATGTTAGAATTTATACTGTGGTGTTCTAACGTAAATTCGGAGATGAATTTATTTTTACCACAAAATATCCAAACTCAGATGGAGTTATCTTATATAGCAGATGTGAAGAAACAAATAATTTCTCCAACATCATCAAATCCGATTATAAAATTTAAACAAGATACTCCAGCTGGTGTTTATTTACTAACAGAAAAAAAAGTAGATATTGATTGGCATGAAGCAATGAATATGTCAATGTATTTGTATGATTTTGATTCAACAAAGATTCAAAAAAAAGATGTTAATACACATCAGCTATTTTCATTCATTATTCCAGATATGATTAACTATGCTGAGTATAGAAGTGATGGAAAGAAAACATTAGATATTAATAATGGTGAACTTTTACAAGGAACTGTAAATGGTTCAGTACTTACAAGTAAATTAATTACATTTATTTGGGATAGATATGGTCCTAAAAAGACAAAAGTATTTATTGATAATGCACAACGTTTATCCGAAGCATTCTTACTTCATAAAGGATTTACAGTTGGATATAAAGACTCTATTCCTTCTAAAGAGTTTAAAAAAGAAATTATTGATTTGATGTACAAAAAAGAGCTTGAATCTGCACATTTATTAACTGAAATTGAAAATAATCCAGATCTTTTAGATCCAGAAACCTTTGAAAAAGGTTTATTTTCAAATCTCCAAACAGTCAAGCCAGATGTAGGAAAACTTGCGATAAAAAATATTAATTCATCAAATAACTTTTTTGTTATGGTTGATTCAGGTGCAAAAGGTTCTAATGATAATATTGGAGCAATTTTAGCAGGTAAAGGACAAGATGTGTTAAAATTTAAACGTATTGAAAAAACAGTCAATGGTCGCACACTTCCTCATTTTTGTTATAATGATGATTCTGCGGTTGCAAGAGGATTTATTAAAAACTCCTATAATGATGGTATGGAACCTTATGAATTTTGGTATTATCATCAATCAGGTAGAGAGGGTATTATTAATACTGCAGTCAAGACAGCAGAAACAGGTTATCAACAAAGAAAAATGATTAAAGCAATGGAAGATATTATGGTAACTTATGATGGTACAGTTAGAACATCAAATAATATTATTCTTCAGATGATTTATGGTGATAATCAACTTGATCAAACTATGCAAAAGAGAGTTCCATTACATTCTCTAAGTATGGGAATAACCAAACTAAAAGCTAAATATTTGTTTGAACCTGATCAAATTAATGAATTAGTCAAATTAAAACATATCGAGCCAAAAGAAAAAGCCAAGCTTGAAAAAGTAAATATAGAGTTTTATTCAAAACTTAAAGAGTCTAGAGATTTAATGAGACAATATCAACTAAAAGCTCGTGTTAACTATGCAAATCTTCAAGAGTTATACTTTCAACCTGTAAACTATTCTAGAATTATTAATGATATTAAGAACTTTTATAATGCAGATGAAACTCTTCTTTCACCATTTTATGTGTTGGAACAGATTGAACATATTTTGTCACATCAATCAACTCCTTTACTGTACTATAGATCAGAAGAGAAAAATCCAGTAAAAGCAGAGATTGAATCAAAATACAAATTCTTATTTAGACTTGCACTAATGGAGTACTTGGGACCAAAAAGATGTATATTAGAATATGAATTTAACAAGTCTAAATTCGATATGGTTGTTAGTGAAATTATAGAATCATTTAATAAAACACTTATTCAACCTGGTGAAATGGTTGGTATTGTCGCAGCACAGTCTATGGGTGAACCACTTACTCAAATGACTTTATCATCTTTCCACAAATCAGGTTCAGGTGTTGCTGGTCTCCAAGGTACACCAAGAATTAGAGAACTTCTATCATATACCAAAGATATCCAACAACCATATATGTTTGTGTACATGAAGCCGGAGTATTCAAATGACAAGACAATTGTAAATAAAATTGCTGCATCTTTAAGATATACAATTATGAAAGACTTGGTTAAAAAATTAGATATTATATATGATCCTGCAAATACATATTCAGAACAGGACTCAATAGATACCAAGAGTATATTCTATATTAATGGTCAAAAAACATCAGGAGATCTTGGTTCAATGCCTTGGTTATTTAGAATACATTTGTCTAAAGAGGCACTTCTTGATTATGATATTAATATGATTGACATTAAATCAAGATTTGTACAATTCTGGGAAAATAGATTTTCTGATTTAACCAATGTTAAAAAGAATGTTAAAGATTTTATTGGAAAAATTAATCATGGATGTATGCTAACAAACTATTCAAATTCATCTTCACCAATTGTTCATGTTAGATTTGAATTAAATAATATTGATAATAAAACACTACCTGATCTTCAAGATATAATTATTAATAAATTTAATTTGAAAGGTGATGAACTTATTACAAAGATTGATTCAATTCAACATGATGCAAATCTTTCATTTTCCAATCCTGAAGAAGAAGCATCTAATGCTAAAGAATATGTAATTTATACCGAAGGTATTAATTTACAAAAACTTAGACAAATTCCATATATTGATCAAAATAAAACTGTATGTAATAGTATTGATGTAATTTATAAACTTTATGGTATTGAAGCAGCTAGATCTGGACTCGTCAAAGAAGTTGATGGAACATTTACTAATGGTGGTTCAACAATTAACTTTCATCATGTATCAATTGTTTGTGATTTAATGACTCATTCAGGATCTATAACATCAATTGATAGATTTGGATTGAATAGATTAGATACAGATCCATTAGCAAGAGCATCATTTGAAAAGACCATTGAAGTTCTTATTAATGCTGCAGTATTTAACGAGACAGATTTTATGAGAAGTGTATCATCAAGAATTATGGCAGGCAAGATATTTAAGGGTGGTACTGGGCTTTGTGATGTTATGTTAGATAATGAAGTTCTTGAAAATTCAGAATTTGATGAATATAAAGGTGCAAAGAATGCTTCTGAAAAAGATTTTGTCGAACTTTCTAAATTTAATCTTATTGATGATATATTAGGAAAAGAAGAAATTAATGATATATATATTCCAGTATAAAAGCAAAGCAAAGAAAAAAATTGATTTATTTATTATCTGATATTTTATTTTAACTATCAAATAATAAACTCGAATGGTTAACTATATACCTATAAAATATACACCTGTGAAATATGATTCAAAGTTCTGTGCTTTAATTGGTGCGAATCCTAATTACAAATATACAAAAACAAGTATATTTAATTTACTAGTAGCTCATTCAAAAAAATCATATAGAAGCTTTGAATTTGAAGGTGAATTAAAACAATATTTACAAACACTTCATCATCCAGGATGGAATGGATATAGAAAGACAGTACTTATGCAAATACTTAATTCTTTAATGACATCATCTGGAACTGATTTATCAAGTAAATATGTAATAATCTCTGCAAATAAGTCAACAGTACCTGTTAGCGAGATTAATATTGTACTTTAAACTAAAAAAAATTGAATTTTTAATATTTTGTTATTATTTGTTTATATATATCTACTATAAATTAGAAATGTCAAAATCTACCGCAAATACTGTCAGTTGGAACAAGATCTCTATCGATAACTTCGATATTACCAAACCTGAAGATAATGAACGTATTCCTTCTCAAAAGTTATCTTATATTAGATATAAGAGCAAAGGACGTTCAGGACAACTTTACATGAAGACTCCTAGAATTCATATGACTTCTGGTGGAATTCCTCAATTAGGTCCTTATTATCCTGATGATCAAAAGAGAGCTAAGGGTTTCAAAATTCCTTTTACCAAAGAAACTACTGAAGAAAGTGATTTCTATGATAAGATGAAAGAACTTGATGCCTATTTTTCATCTGAGGATTTCAAGAGAGATGTTTTAGGATGGTCTGATAAGACTTCTGCAACATATGATTATGTTCCTATTGTTAGAACTCCACAAGAAATGGATGATGATGATGATGAAGAAGAAGATGAAGAGAAGGCAAAAGCTAAGAAAGCAATGAAAGAAAAGAGAGATAAGATGGGTCCTAGACCTGATTATATGAAACCTTTCTTCGAGCTCGAGTATCAAACTAATAAGGTTTTAGTGAAGATTCTCCATAAATCAGGAGAAGATAAGATTCCAGTTGAAGATGTTCATGCTTTAGATGATGCAACAAGATACATTACATGGAATGGTTATGCCAAGTATATTCTTACTCCTAATAAACTTTATGCTACCAAGCAAAAAGATGCTAAGACTAATAAGAAAACTTATGGAGTAACATTTAAAATTATTTGTGCTGAAGTTGAACCATCTGAAAAGGCTGGTGGAAAGCAAGAACTTCCCGATGATCCTTTTATTTCCGATGATGAAGATGAAGACTTCCAAACAACTGCCAAGAAAATTACTAAAATGGACTTGAAAGATGTTGAGGAAGTTGAACAAGTTGATTATGGAACTGTTGATGAGATAGCTGAAGATGAAGCTGTTGAAGAGGAAGAAGAGGAAAAACAAGTGAAACCAAAGAGTAAGAAGCTCACAAAGGTTGAAGAACCTATTGAAACCAAGTCAAAGACCAAGAAGTCAAAGGGTATTTAAAAAAGATTAAATTATTTTAAATAATACGCTAATGCGTAAAGAATTATAAATAAAATATATAAATATAATTAAATGGAAATTGTTAATTTGAAACCATATTTACCAAAAGATTTTGATTTAAACTCAATAGTATATTCTGATGTACAACTTGATACTCCAAATAAAAAATCAATATTTATTTATGACAAGGTCCCAGGAAAAAAAATATATATCCAATCACCAGAGTTACAAAATATTATTGAACTAAATAAAAAGTCTAAATACTATGAATTAAATTTACCATTCTATGGTAAAAAATCATCCCATGTATCTTCATTTATTAATTTTATTAAAGAACTTGATAATAAAATAATTTCAGATGCAAAAGTTAATAAAAATAGTTGGTTTGATCAATCAAATAAAAATATTAAATATAGATCATTAGTTAAAAATATTCATCAAGATTATATTGATACAGTCGAGTTCAAAGAAGGTATGTTTGAAAATGGTATTATAAAATTAAAAATTACTGATGGAGTACAAATTACTGCAAATGGAAATAAAATTCAACCAGAAGAAATAAAATTAGATTATGGAATAAGAACAATATTCCAACTTTATGCAATATGGATATCAAACGATTTGTTTGGAATTTATTTAAAACCTGTTAGAATAGATCAAAAATATAAAATAGTTGAACAAATTGATTTTATTGCTTCTGAATCAGAATCTAGTGTCCAAAGAGATACAGTTTATAATACTGATACAGCTGGTGAAAATTTATCAGATAGTAATTTAGATTCAGATACAAGTAATTCTAATATATCAACATCTCATTATATGAATAACAAAAATATAATTGGTATTAATGATGAAGAAGAAATTCAAAATAATATCTCAAATATATTTGATTTACACAAAATAGATTCTTATTGTTCTGGAGAACTTTTTTCAGAAAGACAGAGATCAAATTCAATAAAAAGTTTGTCAGAATCATCTGATTTAATTGGGTCAGATTTTTAAATATTTTTAATCTAGTAAATAAAATATATTATATATTATAATTATATAATATGTCTTATTCTTATTTAATTAAAATTGATAAAGATTTAATTGATGAAAAAGATGAAATCTTAAAATACATTATGGATCAAATAGATCAAGATGATATGTTAGATAAAATTAATGATATTAAATGTATAAGTAATAAAGATTTAACAAATATATGTAGAGAAAAAATGTCAGATTTAGGAAAAACAACTAAACAAAAATGTGCAACAACAGATATTTGTAGTCTATGTGATGGATGTTTTGAAGCAAAACAATTTATATTTACATTTAATGCTTGTAAACATTGCTTTCATAAAAAATGTGTTAGTAATAATTTGAAAAATTCAACAAATGGAATAATATGTACCAAATGTAAAGAATCATATCTCCCTAATGTTATTAATATTATTTAAGAATCAAAACTAATTTCTATTTTTTCACTTGAATAAATTATTTTTGATGTACTTGATGGACTTTCTGATTGTGTTTTTAGGAGTACTGAACTATCATTTGTAGTTAAAGCTTCTGAATCTATCAACTCCTTTTTTTGTTGCATATCTTTGTATATATTTGTAAAATTTATATCAACATATTCTAGTACTTTATATGTTACTGCCCATTTAAAAAAATTTAACTGAGCTACTGTAGTAATTAAATACTGAGTTTCATTATAATAAAATGGAATTCTCTTATCTCTACAAAATGGATCAAATAACTTTTTTCTATATCCATCTAACTGCTCTTTATAACTTTTATGAACATCAAATATCTTCTTATCAAGTTTGTAATATACTTTTTTACTTTTTGAATAATTAGTTACAAAATGGTCTAGTACTCGGATTGATATTTTAGATTCACCCATTACAATTGGCAACATCTGATTAATATTTTCAGGAATCTTATAAAATTCATATAAATTAGGTAAAACCATTGATTTTTTGTCTTTAATACTCATATACTACTATAAATATCCCAATACTTTAAATAGATAAAAATAACCGCATTCAAGACAAAAAGACAATTACATGTATATCCTATAGTATTTTATAGTAAAAAAGATTGAAAATTTAATATTTTGAAAAAACAGATTTAAAGAAATAGACATATATAAAACAAATGCCAAAGAACTCGAAGACCTCTACCGAAGAAACTGTTGCTGATGTTGCTGCTTCAAAAGCTTCCAAGACCCCCAAGGTCGATGAAGTTTTAGAAGAAGAAGAACATACTTCTAAAGCTATGAAGGGAACTAAGGTTTCTAAAGAAAAAGAACCTGTACCTGAAGTTGCTGAAGAAAATGTTGCTGAGAACAAATCTGAATTTGAAACTTATGAGGAGGTTTCAACAGAAAAGAAAGAACTAATGTCTCAAATTAAAAAGCTATACTCAAGACTTGCTTATCTTGAAAAAGAGGGTGATAAATTACATTCCAAGACAGCTAAAGAAGCAAAGAAGAAGAATAAGAGAACCAATCCAGATCCTAATAAAAAGCCTGCTGGTTTTGAAACTCCTAGTCCAATTCCTGAAAAGTTCTTCAAATTTGTAACTACTGGTCTTAAGAAGAAGAAGTTCACAGAAGAAAAAACTAAAGAACTAGAGGAGAAAGACTTGAAAGCTGATTCAATGATTCCTAGATCGTTTGTTACAAGAATTGTATATGATTACATCAAACATTGTAATCTTTACAAGGAAACTGAAAATGATAACAAGAGATATATTAATCCAGATGCTTCTATTAAAGAACTCTTTACTATGGAAGATGATGAAGAAATTGGATTCTTTAATTTCCAGACTTATGTCTGCAGATTATTCCCCAAGAAGGATAAAAAAGCTAAAGAAGCTGAAGTCGATGAAGAGGAAGATGCAGAGGAAGATGCAGAGGAAGCTGGAGAAGAAGATGAAGAAGCTGAAGCTGAACCTGAACCAGTAAAGACTAAGAGCAAGGGAAAATCAAAGGCTCCTAGTGCTAATATTTAATTAATTATTATTAATTTATTTTATTACAAATTTAACTAAACAAATATATTTGTTAGTTAAATTTTAAGTTAAATTATTGAATGAAAGCTCATTGCAAGAGATGTATTTATATTTGAATCAAGTTTAACTTGGGGTATTCTCAACTTGAAGAATCTTGCAAGTAAATATTTAATTAATTTGACTGTTTGAGATTTTGACTCATATATTAAAAGAAAAAATTTAGTATTAATAAAAAATAGATATTTTATAATAAAATATGATATGACATTAGTATGTTGAATAAATTTGTTTGGTTTAGCAAAGTATTGTATTGATTCTATTGAATAATTTACAAATATTTTATTTATTTGACAAATAGTAAATTTTTCTTCTGTTAAATATAAATCCCAAAATAGTTCAGGATCAAAATTATTAAAATTTGTCTTGAAATAACACACATACATTGTATGCAAATATATCGCAATAAGTTCTGCATAAGCTTCATTTACTAAAATTTCTTTAGATTCTGATCCCATTTTTAAATGAGAACAGTATGAGTCTATATTATTTGAATATCTTTGCACATCTAGTACCAAATAATGTGCAAGTTCATGAATAAGTACTTTAAGAATTTCTTCAGATCTAAATAATTGTATCCAATTTCCACCCCATGATGCACCAGAATTAATATTTGTTCTAGATAAATGGCATGTATGTGAATTAAAATTAAAATTTAAACATTGAGATTCCATATGTTTTTTTTCAGGTGATAAAAAAATATATATTGATATTGGAATACTCATATCACCCTTAATTCTTAACATCCAACTAATAATTCTAATAATATGTTTTAATAAAATATTAGATATTGGTTGATCATTAACTACTATTAAATTTATATTTAAAAATTTAATAACAGAACATTCTAACCCTTTCATTTCTATCCATTGGATAACCTGTAAAGGAATAAAATCATTTCCATAAACTTTAGACATAATATCTTGTTTAACACCACATTCAATAGATGAAATTATTTTTTTACAATTGACTAATTCATCTAAATGAGAATGTTCTAATACAGTTAGTCTATCTAGTTCTTTTAGATCTGATGTTTTAAATTTTTTTTCTAGTAAACTAATTACAGAATTATTTAACTTTGGTAAAAATAAATTTTTTTGTGTGAATTCTGGAAGTATTGATGATTGTTGTAATTTTTCAACCCAATCAGTTTTAATATATTTTTTAATTTTATAATTAGATTTTATAGATTCCAAATTCATAATTAATATAACTAACTAAAATATTTTTTTAATTTTTTATAAAAAAGTTCATCTTTGGCTAGTACTAAAAAAATTATTAGACTACCTCTCATTTTAGTATTTTCTTCTGTATATCCAATACCTTTATTATTAACTACAAGAATAATTTTATCACCATCAAATTTATACTCGACTAATGGATTAGAAGATTTTATTTTAATTTCTTCACCTCCTAAATACTCAAATCTTTTATCAAATCCCTTGTACAATTCATATAAAGTTATTGGAAGTACTAAAAGTAAATCATAGTCATTTACTCTTTTTAATGATTTATGTTTACGTGATTTTATTTTAACTAATACATCTCCACGTTGTAAATAACCATTTGAATCTACATAATCATCACCTTCTTTTTCTAAAATAATTTTATCATCACCTAATGGGATATAAAACTTTTTTTCATCAATAATAATTTGTTTATCTTTAAAACGTTGTCTTTGAACAATAATTTCTTTTATTTTATCCATATAAATTTCATCTAAATCAGTTATAATATTAAGTTCAAGTAAATGTTCATTTTTATTTGTATATGTTTGTATACAAGATGTTTCTAATGATAGCACTTTATCTTTTTGCATTATATCATATGTTTTTTTATCTGGATTTTCTGGAATAAATATTGATAATAAATCATCATCTGTATTTGTATTAATTTGTTGCGAAAGTAAACCCATTATATATCCATTTGCTTTATTATATATATATTCTCTAATTACCTCTCTATCTCCACTAAGTAGTACTGTTTTCGCTTCGTCATTTTCAAATATATTTTTTTTAATATATTCTTTAAACTCTTCAGAACTTTTAAATTTTTGATACATCTGTCCAATCATATCAAAGATTGTTTGTTTTTTTTTTGGATTCATTGTATCATACTTTTGTCTTTGACTAGGATCTGAAAGTATTTCATAAGCCATAGAAATTGAATGAAATTTTTCAGTAGAACCACCGTCTAAATGATTTTTATCAGGATGATATTTAAGAGCTAATTTTTTATAGGCTTTTCTAATATCATCATGTGAAGCACTTGATTCAAGTTCAAGTATAGAATATAAATTCATTATGATTATTAATAATATTTATATCGTTTAGATTTAAATATTATTTAACTTATTATTTTATATATTTTATGGATAAAAATATCTTTGTTAAAAAATATAATCCTGATATTGCTTCCAAATTTTCTAATAAAAAACTAGAAGACTCACAGTATACAAAAGATTCAATTGAATATAAAAAAGAGTTATGGAAAGGTATTACTGGAAAAGATTTTTTAAATAATGTAACTAAACCTGAAGATTTTGTAATTAATTTTGAAAATCCTGATTTCGAAGCTATTAGAACATCTCATAACACAGAATATTATTTAAGACAAAATGAAATTAAAGAAATTGAAGAAAAAAAGAAAAAAATAAAAGAAGCAGCAATGCAAAATGTTATGAAAATTCAATTAGATTTAGGAATTCAAATAAAACCTATTGAAACAAAATCACATGATGAATTAAAGCACTTACAAATTAATGAACAGGATTTATTAAAAGAAGAAAAATTTAAATTTAATGAGTTACTTAAGGGTTTAGAAGGAATTATTTAATAAATTAAATTGAAATTAATATTTAAAATTATATATATAGTTTTAAATTAATGGTGAAAATAACACTAAAAAATATAAGTAGTTGGGTTGGAAACGATTCAATTGATAATCCTTTTGTTACATATATATCAGATAAATGTAAAACAGATATTTCTTTTAATAAATTTTTAGGATTAGTACTAAAACAAAATATTTTAATCTTTGAAAAAAATCAAGATGAATACTGGTCATTAAAAACAAAACAAATAATATTAAATCAAATTAACAAATCTATAGAAGTTATATATAATGATCATATAATAAATATTACAAAGGTTCAAATGGAAAATGATTTTAGTAGTATAATAGATATTAAACATATTTTAGATAGACTACATTTAAATCTTAAAAAAAAACTAACAGATTTATATGAATTAAAACAAATATTAGCTGAATTAGATATTCCAATATATAAACCAGAACCAATATCTGTAAATTCAACAAACCAAATTCAACAAAAAATTTTAAATAAAAAGAAGAGAATAATATCTAATGATATTTACATTGAGGAATTTTCTAATTAAGTTTGTTTTTAAAAGTTTAATAACAAATTTTATTATAAGATGAAAGAAACTATTATAGGAATCGATTTGGGAACATCAAATTGTTGTGTTAGTTATATTGATGAAAATGGTAAAATAGAAATTTTATCTGATCCTACATTTCCTTTAATCCCAACAATTCCATCAATTATATCAATTGAACCTGATGGTATATTAGTTGGTAATGAAATTGATAAATCTCATATTAGTTTAAATAAAAATATATTTCATAGTTTTAAAAGATTAATTGGTCATAAACTTAATGATTTAGAAACAAGTAATTTAAAACAAATACTAAACTACGAGATAATAGAATCAAATGGTAAAATTCTATGTGTAGATAGTAATTCTAAACAGTATCATCTTGAAGAGATAATATACTTGTTACTTGCTAAAATAAAAACAATTATTATTAATAAATTTGGAGAATATGGTTGGAGTTGTATTGTTACAATTCCAGCATATTTTAATGAAATACAAAGACAAATTACACTATCAGCAATACAGTTAGCTAGGTTACCATTAATAAAACTACTAAATGAACCAACTGCTGCTTCTTTTGCTTATTTATACCATAATAAAATATTATATCAAGAAACTTTTAATAAAAAAATACTTGTACTAGATTTTGGTGCAGGTACACTAGATCTTACAATTGTTGAAATAGAGAAGGGAGAAGATTTAATATGTGAAGTACTTGGGATATATGGAGATAATAATTTTGGAGGTATAGATGTAACCAAATTAGTTTATAATACTATATTTACAGATTTTGATTCTATAGATGTTAATACAAAGCTAAGAATTGCCGATGATATAAAAATCGAGTTATCAAACCAATTTGATGTTAAGTATTACTCAAATGAACTGGCAAAAACTTTTAAATACAAATATAAAAAGTTTTGTTTACAATTAGAAAAAGAATTTGCAGAAAAAATGATTTTTACAATTAATCAAGTTCTAGATAGTGCTGGATTAGAAAAAGATGCAATTGATGAAATTATACTAGTTGGCGGATCATTTAAAATTCCATATTTTAGAACTCTAGTTTCTAATTATTTTAACAAACAGATTGATAAAGTTAGTTTAAAAATAAATAATCAAACATTTTTACTATATGAAGATATTGCAGTATCATTAGGTGCATCTGCATATGGTTATTTTAATTCACGGAGTGATAATATTGTGTTAATAGAAAAACTACCACTTAGTATAGGTATTGAATCAGCAGATGGCCAGATTATTAAGATAATAGAAAGAAATACACCTATTCCAATAACAAAAACAAAATCTTTTACTACTGAAGATCCAACTGAAAAATCAGTTGATATTACTGTATTTCAAGGTGAAAGTATTTTCAAAGATGAATGTGTTTTTATAGGCAAATTTAGCCTAATAAATTTACCACCTAATAAACCTGTAATATTTATTAGTATTAGAGTAGATTCAAATGGAATTATTAGTGTAAGTGCTCGAGATAAAAGAGGATTTACAGAATCTGGAATACAAATTGAAACATCAAGTTCAAAATTATCTGAACAAATAATTACAGATTTATTAGATAAATATGAACAAACAAAAGGATCTGAAGTTCAATATAAAAATATAATATCAAACTATTATCAACTAATTACACTAATAGATAAAATCTCTTATCAAATTAATTTTATAGATTTAAAATTAGAACCTGAAGTTATTAAAACAATTAGATTTGATTTAGAAAAAGTACTTGGTGCTATGTCAAATCCATATATTATTTCAAGATACAGAATAAATACAAATTTATTGAGAAAATGTGCAATTATTAATGATATATCATCAGGTTTAGTTACATTTGATCCAACATTTGAAATGTCTTTAGAAGAAATATCAAATTATATTGATATGTTAATAAAACTTAGAGAATATTTAACAGATAGATATGATATTTTTATTATACAAGATACAAATGATGTACTCGCTCAAGGACAAACTAGGAAGTTTGAAACTTTAGATGATACAAATTCTAATCAGATTCAAGTACAAACAGATGATGCTGATATTGCTGCAAACTACAGTCAAGTATTTGATTTTCCTAATTCTAAAAAAACATCATGTTCATCAATTAAAGATTTAAATAATTTACAACCAATAAATTTCTCTGAAAATGAAACTCAAGAACAAACTCAAGAACAAATATATACAAAAATTGATTATGATAATTTAGTTGATTATTTAAGATCAAATATTAAAGATTTTGAATTAACCGAGTTTGGTGAAAAATATTTACTTGAAGAAATTAATCAAATAAGTTTAAGTATTGATAATACTAATACAATTATCTATAAAAATCTAATTAATTTAATTAATGAATTATGTGAGTATACAAAAACAAATTTTTCAGATTAAAAAAATATTTAATCTTTGTATATATAAAATGGAAAAAATAATTTATTTAATATTAATTTTAATTATTTATGCACTTGGCTCTACATTAATTAAAAGATCTAACTCATCTAATCAATTAGAAAATTTTATAGAGAAAAACAAAGATAAAAATGATTGGTTGGAAGATCTTTTTGAATATAGACAAATTATAACTATTCCAGATCGTATTAATCATGTTAAAAAATTTTGTAAATCATTTGATATTAAACCAACTATTTTTAATGCAATACTTAAAAAAGATCTTGACTATAATAATGTATACAATTTAAAAATAGGTGAAATTGCATGTGCACTATCTCAAGAAGCTGTTCTAAAAGATTTTATTACTTCTGAAAAAAAATCTTTGCTTATGCTTGAAGATGATAATATACCTTTTACAAATGAATTTTATAATAATGTTGGACTTAAATTAGATTTTATTAAAGATTATATTACCAAATGTGTAGAAACACTACCTGATGACTGGGATGTACTATACTTGGGTAGATGTTGGGATGATTGTGCAAATCATATTCCATTTAATAACTATATTGTTAAAACAAAAAGAACACTATGTCATCATGCAATTGCATTTTCTAGAAAAGGCGCATCTTTTATACTTTCACACATTAATCATCCACTTAATGTTCCTATTGACCATGTTGTTGCTAATTTAACTACATATGGTAAAATTAATACTTATGCATCTGTTCTTCCTGTATTTTATCAAAATAGAATTGAATTAAGTTCAACTATTGGTAATTATGATCATCTTCCTATCTGTATGTAATATTAAATTAATATAAAAATATTAATTTAATTTAAACTTAGACTTCATTGTTAGTAACCTTGGCCTTTTTAGTAACTGCCTTTGTTACCTTCTTGGTTGACTTAGTAACTGCCTTTGTTACCTTCTTGGTTGACTTGGTAACTGCCTTTGTTACCTTCTTGGTTGACTTGGCAACTGCCTTAGTTGTCTTCTTGGTTGACTTGGTAACTGCCTTGGTGGTTTTCTTAGCTTTAGCTCCTCCTACAGCTTTTTTAGTTTTCTTTGGTGCAACAACTTCAGTTTGATCGGCCTTCTTGATCTTCTTTAAAATATTCTTGTATTCCTTGACAATTTCATTTTCACCAACTTTGTACTTGACAGGTTCATCAAGTTTGATTCTTTCACCTTCGTACTGGTGAACTCTCTTAGAAGATCCCTTGGTTGATTCAATTAACCAGAAGGTAATCTTTCCTTCAACTGCTTCACCTTCCTTTACCTTAGTTCTAATAATTTCAGATAAAGCCTTGTTAGCGGCTTGGTAAGGTGAATCACCGTTGTATCTACCATAAGATTGTCCTTCTTCGGATAATTTAACCTTGAAAGATCTATTTCTCTTTTCGTTATTTTCAACTTCTTGGGCTTCGTTGTCGTTACTCATTATATATACTATAATTCATTAATATATTTTTAAATATTTGAACGAATAAAATAATTAATTTTTTTGTTTTTTCTATAGTATTTTTTTATTAAATATTTTTTTTTTAAATTTTAAAATATTTTTTTTGGATTTTAATAAACAATAAAAAATATTTATTTAATAATTTTTTATTGTTTAGTCTCTAATAATAGGTATCAATTTTCATTAATTTTACTTTATTTTTGAAATTGAATGTAATTTTTCTATTACCAATTTTTATAATAATTGGATTTTCTAATTTACACCTTTCTACTTCAAATGAATATATTCTTTTTTCTTTTTTGTTTAACAATTTTTTGTTTAACAAATAAATAGTATATATTTGTTCACTCACAAATATTAATTCTTTTCTTCTAAATGCCTGACTAAATGCTTTGCTTGCTGCCTGCTCAGGAGTATAACCATAATAACGCCCATATGTCTTGTAATTATCCATTTTTAAACTATATGCTTTTCTAATATTTTCATTATTCATAATTATTAATATTTATATTTAAGTTTTTAAATAATAATTATTTTATAACTATAATTTATTAACGTAATGATCGTAAATGATTTTAAAATTTATTGTTTGAAAAGGAATTATTTACAAATTTATGAACTCCTAACTAAATTCCAGTCTCATACATATGATATTTTTAAAAGATATTTTATTACTACAACTGACAAAAATGTATTTATTAATCAGATCTACGAGTTATCAAAAAGTATTAATATAAGTTATAACAGTATTATTTTATATTATTCTGAACCTGAATTTAATTGTGAATATATGGATTTGATTAAGAAATATGAAGGAAATTTTAATGAATTATACGAATTAATTGAATCTAAATATATTAGAGAAGGAATACCCAGTCCTGTACCAAAAAATATTTTATATCCAATTAATGATCATTTTGATGATAGTTTATATGAACTTGTAGGATTTATTGGATTTACTAGTGTTGAAGAATTTGTAAAATTTAATCAAATTAATATTCAGATACCCAAGTTAATAAATTCACATTTTAAAATTTTAAAAATTTTTCAACTAGATTCAATTCAGATTACATCAGAAGATAAAAAAATAATTAAAGATTCTTATGGATTAATGAGTAATGAGTTATTTTTTCGTATAAACTCGACTCAACCTCAAGAAATAATCTTACCATACTTTGATCTTTTTATTAATACTGGAAAATCCAAGTATATTTGTCAAGGTGTATTTTATGATGATTACTTAAATTTAAGTTCAAGAATTATGACTCAAGTTTCATTTCCAAAGTTATTTGAGAAGAAAAAAGAGATTTCAAATATGTTTTCAACTAGAGGTTCAGATGATGAAATAAATTTTAAATCCAAATATATCAAATACTGTGATATAGGTGAAATAATAGTTTATTCAAAACAAAAATGGGAACAATTACTTTCTGAAGCTTATGGATTATATACCAAGTTAAGTAACAAAACATTTTCTAATATTATGCAAGAATTTTCAAGTAAAATCAATAAACCAATTGATGTGTATAATATTATCAAAGTGTTATTATTAGGTACTGATGAACAGATTAATATTGCTGGAATGTTATTTTTAATTCTCAAAGATAAAAAAGTAAACAATCTATTTATTTCAGATGTTATCTATTTTTCATTAAACTTTGTTTCACAAATTAAATTAAAAAAAATAAATATTAATTTAAAAGAAGAAATTGAGAAATTAAATGAGATGACATATGAAAATGTTGACTTAAAAAAACAGATTTTGTTACTCAAACATATGCCATCAAATGTTAAATCATTGGCTATTGAAAAAATAAATGAAATGAAACTTAATAATAATGACTATTATAAACAGTTTTTATATGTGAAAACATTATTAAACTTCCCTTGGCCAGACAAAGATGATAATTTATTTAAAGTAACTTCATCTGATCCTATTAGATGTTCTGAGTATTTAAATGATATTGAAACAAAACTAACTGTTAAAACTTATGGACATAAAAAAATTAAAGAACAACTTATCTTACAAGTTGCAAAATGGATTTCTAATCCAAAATCAAATGGATGTGCAATATCTTTAAATGGTCCTCCTGGTGTTGGTAAAACTTTAATAGCTAAAACACTTTCCGAAGCTCTCAATATACCATTTGTTCAAATTACTTTGGGAGGACAAAATGATGGCGAACTTTTACATGGACATGGTTATACATATTCCGGTGCACAACCAGGTTTAATTGTTAAAAAAATTTTAGAGGCAGGTTCAACTCGTTGTATATTATATTTGGATGAATTAGATAAATCATGTGCAAAACATGGTTCAACAAATGAAATATCTTCAATTTTAATACACTTAACAGATCCAAATATGAATTCATCTTTTCAAGATAGATTTTTCCAAGGAATTGATTTCCCTCTAGACCGTCTTATTATTATGACATCATATAATGATAGATCAAAAGTTGATCCAATTTTATTAGATAGATTTATTGAGCTTGATGTTAAACCATATAATATTCAAGACAAGATATTAATTGTTAAGAATTATGTTCTAAATGAACTAAAAACAATAATAGGATTTCCTTATAATCTTGAGATGGAAGATTCCATAATCAAAGAGTTAATTAATGATTATACAGTTGAAGCTGGTGTACGTGATATTAAAAGAAAGATTGAGTTAATTCTACTCAAACTAAATAAGTTACGTTTAACAAATTCTTTAGATAAATTCTTAAGTCCAGATTTAAAAACAATAAAGTTAACTCCTCAGATTGTCGATGATCTTATTGATTCTAGATCTAAAATTGTTAAAAAAAAAATAGCACCCAAGTCAATGGTGGGGGTTGTTAATGGATTATATGCGACAAATGTTGGAACAGGAGGAATTACAACTATACAGATTGAACCAAACTATTCTTTAGATTCAAATTTTGTTCTCAAACTAACAGGATCACAAGGTGATGTAATGAAAGAAAGTGTTCAATGTGCATTTACTTGTGCTATTAAATATATTTGTTCTAATAGTGAATTCAATTCAATGGAGTTAATTAATGGTCATATTAAAAAAAATTTCCCTAATGGATTTCATATTCATACACCAGCTGGTGCTACTCCAAAAGATGGCCCTTCTGCAGGTTGTGCATTTGCAATTTCTTTTATTTCATTAATCCTTGGCAAACCTTTTAATCATCAAGTTGCAATAACAGGTGAAATTGATCTAAACTCAAATGCAACAAAAATTGGTGGTTTAGAATACAAATTAGTTGGAGCTAAACAGGCAGGAATTACTAAAGTACTCGTTCCAAAAGAGAATGAAAAAAATATTGAAGAGATTGAAAAAGATTATCCAGATTTATTTGATGAAAAATTTACATATGAATTAATAATAAATTTAGATGATGCTGTTAAACATAGTTTTTAAGTTAAGATAATAATATTATTATATTATCTTACTTTATCTTATAACAAATGGATTTAAAAGACTTGATCAAATATATTAAATTTATGATTAGATTTAGTAAAAAGTTTATTTATAATGTAAGATCTAATAACTTATTAATATTTGAATTAAAAGAAAAACTTAAACCTATTCAAATTATAGCATCAAGTAGTAAAATATTTTTTACAATTTATGATATAATGTATATAGATGGATATATCAGTTCTTTCAATATTAATAAAACACACTTTATTTTTGATTATAGAAATATAGATTTGTGTATTGAAACTATCAAAAATCTTCGTTCAGTATTTAAAAATATTTATTTTTATTACAAAGAATTATATTGCCATCAAATTAAAACACCTTTCAATTTAGGTACATCTTTAAATTATATTCAAGATTCTTATATAAAAATTTTAGAACTATTACTAGATTTTAAAAATTTTATTGATTCTAATAGTGGTAGCTACAATATACAAAAATTATATACTGATATTGTTACTATAATTTGTAATTACAAATCTTTACCAAAACCTTTTTTTATTAATAATTCAAATATTATTAAACTTTATTATTTTAGAACAAATGATATGTATGAAAAAATTAAATTTGGTAAAATAGATCTAATATCAATTGATTCAAATAGATCTATGCTAGATTATATTTCTTCTGATTCAGATTCTAGTTCAGAAAATTTTCATTCAGATTCTAGTTCTGATTCAGAATGTGATTTAGAAATTAAAAGTATAAATACTGATTTTTCTGAACAAATCATTGAACGAAATCCAAAGATAATAGTTAGAAATTTTGAAAAAATAAAGACAAGACAAACACCTGTTGAATTTTCATTTATACTTTTTAAAAAAAATAAATATCCCCAAGCATTTTATGACAATTTTATTTTTAAAATAGAATCACATGAAATTAGAATTAATAAAAATACAATTTGCTCCTATGAATTTTTACCAAAACTTAATATTTGTATTAGTCATGTTGAAAATTGTATTAATACTATTAGAGAATATAGATCATATATTGAAAATTATGAACATAGACTAATTGTTGAAGTTTATGATAAAAAATCTATTTTTGATATGAATAAATGTCTTTTTTTACAAGAAATTTATGAAAAATATATCGAGTTTTTTACTATTCTAAAAGTTGATATCGAAAATTTATTATTATTTGCACAAATTGATTCTTCTGGTAACTATCTTGTTGTATCTAGTTCATACCAAAATATAATTACTACTCTTTATTCTAGACTTAATTTACTTAATAAAAATTTATATTTAAGACTAGCAGTAACATCTAAATCAAAAAATATTAATGTGTACTATACAGATTTAAATAGATGTACAATATTTTTTGGGACATTTAATAATTTGATTATAAATTCTGAAAATGGAATTTTAGGTGATATTCAGATCTTAGAAATAATTTTTTCAACAGTTAAACTAAAATTTAATTCAAATATAACTTTTGGAAAAAAATTTAATTCAGATCTTGATAAATTAATTCAAGATATTGATGTTCTAAAGACAATAGTTGAATTAAATTTAAAAAGTTTATATGACTTAATTTTACTACTATAATAAGTTAAAAAAAATATAGTATCATATTATATATGCCATATTTATTTGATCCATCAAAATTAAATTATTCAGGAAATAAAGTTGCAGTACGTAATCTAATCAGCGTATGTAATTCTTACGAAGAAATTTATTCGAATCTTAGAGCACAACTTACTTTAGCAAGAGATTCTATTAATTCATGGTATTCAGTATGGAATGGTGCATTTCAACGTACTGATGTATCAATTAATGCATTTGACCCTGAACACAAACAATTCTTAAAACAATTAGCTATTATTCTTGATTTATTTTACAATAATATTAATTCAATTTTATCAAGTTCATCAGTTCCTATTACTATGCAATACTCCAAAGGAACTTTTACTTATTATACCTTAACTAATAATAATTTATTTGTAAGAAAAGATCTTGTTTTAGCATTAGATTCAGTTAAAAATCTTATTATAAACTGCACAGCTGCTGTTATTAATCTTTCAAAATCAGAATCAAATGCATCAACAATAACAAACCAAGTATTACCTCCATTTAATTTACAATCAACTGATTCAATTTTAACTGGAGATATAATAGAAGGCCAAGATGTTTCTGGTTATCAAGCAAATGGTATTCAAGGTAGTAATTGTATTTTTAGATTATGCCCAGATATTTCTGGTAATTCAAATTTTACAAATTGCAAGTTTATTGATACTAAATGTTCATCTTCTACTTTTAATAACACTGATTTAAATGATTGTAGTTTATTTAATGTCACACTTCTTAAAACAAAATTAGTTAACTGTGATTTATCTGATAATTTTGTATTAACTGATTCAGTTATTAACGGAAGAACTATTTTTAATGGAATTGTTTCTAATTCAGTTATTAATCAATGCACATCAATTATAAATTCTTATTTTACAAACTGTTATTTAAATGATATTAGTAATAGTATAAATTGTAAATTTATTAATTCTGATACATCTGGTGTAATTATGACAAACTCAATTATTTCAAATTGTTCAGTAATAAATGGAAAAGCATGGTCTTGTGATCTATCAAATACTTTCTTTAAAAATGTTGATATTTCTGCAGGTACTGCAACACTAAACAATACCTATATTAATTGTACTATTGATAATGTAAATTTAACTACTTGTATACTTTCTGGTCTTAATAGTAATTCTGTTTCAAACAAAACTGGTTCTATTAAAAGATCAACAATTATTAATTGTGATTTAAGTGGTATGTATATTGAGGATTGTGATTTATCTGGTTGTAACATTAATAATTGTACAATTGTTAATAATCGTGTAATTAATTTATCTAGTGTTATTAATTGTAGTGGTACTGGTGGACCTATTTATAATTCAAATATTTATCCTATTATGAAAGATCTTATTTCAGAAGTTCCTACTGTAGTACCATCTGATAATATTGAATACACTGATAATATGTTCCGTACTTTAAGACTTAAATACTTGGTAGGAAGATTAAATAATATTGGATGTTTTTGTAATACTTTACAAAAATATGATTTTGTTAATCCTATTATATACACAAATTCTCTTGTTGGAGGTAGATACTTTTTTAAGATTGGTGATTTTGCAACTGAAGTCCTAAGTGTTAATATTCTTAATAAAACAATTGGAGATGTTTTTAAAGTAGTTATTGGTTCTGGTCTTCCTGTTGTTCCTAAACAAGTTACTTTACCAAAACCAATTTCAATTACTGATGAATCTGCTATTTATGAAAAAAATGCAACTCCTATTATTGAATCATTTACAAGAATGATGGATGAAATTAATTTCTCTTCTGGTTTACTTGAAGATTCTAGAAATCTTTTTAATGCTCTTCTATAAAATATTTATTTAAATTTTTATATATATAAAAATTTAAATTAGTTCCTAAGCAAAATATGTTAACATTTTCTTCAAATCATTAACCATATTAATTGAAAATGCTAACTGTTCTATTAATCTATTATTTTTTTCAATGATTGATGTACCATTTTGATTATTTGTTCCAAGAATTTTTTCATATAAATTAGATATAGAAGCAACATCTGATGTACCAAATTTAGTATCAATTTCTATTTTTTCTAATGGAAAATTACCAATCTGATAATAGTATTTACAAACAAAAGGATTTAATGATAAATCTTGTGACTGATCAAGTATATTTATAACTAGGTTTGATGATATATCTGAACCTAAATTAAAAATAGTTCCAAGATTATATCTTGCTTTTATATCTCTTGTTTGGTTAGTCTGAACTCCAGTACCATCAGAAACATTTGGTGTAAAATAGATGGTATCACCATTTGGTAGTCTAGTTAATTTAATTGAATTAAAAAAGGTGTTTTGGTTTTTTAGATAATCTTGAAGTTCACCAATAGCATTTCTATTACTTCCAAATAAAGTACCTAAACTTATATCATTGGTAACTCCATCATATTGTGAAACAAATTTATTGAACCAAGATGTTAAACCACCATTTGTAACAATAATATTATTTTTAAGTTTTGAGTAAACATTTATATAAACATCACAAATATCTGCCAAGCTTCTAATACCTGGTTCATTTGTATCATATAGTTTAGCTAGTCTAGTATCCATTATATAAATTAACTAAACAATTTTTTTATTAACAATATGCTAAAAATTATTTTATAACTTTTAAAATAAATAATCAGTATTAGTTATATATAAAAGAATTAATATATTCCCTTATAATAAAAATGACCAAGTCAGATAAATTAGGAATATTTATTTTTAGAAGAGACTGCAGATTACAAGATAATATTGGTTTAAATGAGCTAGCATCTCAAGTTGATATAATTTTACCTTTATTTATTTTAGACTCTACTCAAATTGTTCAAACTAAAGCTAATGATAATTATTTTTCATCTAATGCAGTACAGTTCGTATGTGAGTGTATTGAAGATTTGAATTCAGAACTTGATAAGTTAGAATCAAAACTATATTTACTTTATGGAATTCCAGATCAAGTACTAAAACAGTTATTATCTAAACTATCAAAAATTTATTCAGATATTACACTAGGATTTAATACTGATTATTCTACATATTCTGAAAAAAGAGATAATAAAATTAAAGATATATGTGAAGAGCTAGAAATTACTGTTGTTGAATCTCGTGATGATTATACTTTAACTCCTATAGACCAATTAGTAAAATCTGATGGAACAGCATTTAAACAGTATGGAGCATTTTGTAAACATGCAATAGCAAATGGAAGCCCAACCAAACCATCTGAACTAGCAAAAGATACTAAATTTGTAAGTAAATTATGGGAATCTAAAACATTTAAATCTGTAAAATCAACTTTTAAAGTAAATAATTTAGATCAATTCTATAAACCTAATGAACAAATAGCTCAGCATGGGGGACGAGTAATAGCTTTAGCAAAGTTAGTTCAAATAAAAAAATTTAAAGACTATAATACTAAACGTGACTTACTTGCATATAATACAACAAATTTATCTGGGGCACTAAACATGGGATGTGTTTCTATTAGAGAAGTTTATTGGATTGTTAAATCTAAGTTAGGATCAGAATCACAAATAATTAAACAGTTATACTGGAGAGATTTTTTTTTAACAGTTGTTGCTTTTACTCCTGAAGCACGCAGTTTTAAAACAATGATAGATCCAAGATTTAATAAGATACCATGGCCATCTAATTCACAAGTTAAGCATGGATGGAAAGCAATGATGGAAGGCCAAACTGGATTTTTACTTATAGATGCAGGTATGCAGGAGCTAACACAAACAGGATTTTTACATAATAGATTACGAATGATTTTAGGTGTTTTTTGGACTAAATATTTGCATATTAGCATATTAAATCCAATATATGGTTCACAAGCAGGTTTTTCTAGACTACTACTAGATGCAATAGGACCATCTCAAAATAAAATGAATCATCATTGGATTTTGGATTTTGATTATCCAGGTAAAAAATTTGCATCTTCTGGTGCTCCACTTTCAGGTCGTCCTATGAAAATTGATAATTCTATGATTAAACGATGGGATCCTGATTGTGTATATATCAAGAAATGGTTACCTCATCTTGATGAATACACACCAAAACAGCTATACAAATGGTTAGGTTCTGATGATCAAATACATCCTGGACCAATTTTTGATCCAAAAACTCAATATGAAGGTTGGGTTAATCTAGTCAAAGGAATCAAATAGTATAGTGTATAGTATAAAAATTTTAAACTTAATATATATTAATAAACAAATGTATGTGTATGATTGTAAATTAAAAGTATTTGTTTGGTTTAATAAAATACCAGAACAAGAACCTATTACAAATGAAAATGATTCTTCTAACAAGATTTTAAAAGTACCAAACTCTAATAAAGAAACAAAAGAGATTAAATCAATTTTAAAAACATCAGGAAATAAAACTACTACTGTGCAAATTGTTACACCACCTATTCAACCTATTCAACGGTGGGTTCAATACACAGATGATCAGATATATAAAATAGGTAAAAAGAATGTACATGATGTTAAAAAATTCATTCATAAACATAAACTTAAAGACTCTTTTTTACATTTTTCTTTAAAATCAATTGAAAAACTAGATTCAGTTATATTAGATAATTCTCAGAAATCTGGTACTAATAAATCGGTGTATTCAAATCCATCTGGATTATGGTTATCTCATGGGTCTGGATGGTTGGATTATGTGGAACTTAATATTAAAAAACCTAGCCCATGGAATTTATTCCCTTATACATATAAAATAGAAGTATTTGATTCTATCAAGTTAATTACATCAAAAGATGATTTATTTAAATTTATTAAAACATACAAACGTAAGCCTGGAGATATAAAATTTTATGATGTAATAGATTGGGATCGAGTAAAAAAGGATTGGGATGGATTAATTATTACACCTTGGTTAGGCGAAAAAATTTGGCATAATACTTCAACACCTGGTGATAGATTTGAAATAGTTGGTAGAGAATCAGCACATGATTTTATTAATGAAATAATGGGTGCTCGGTGGAAAAATAATAATGTGGTACTATCTGAATGGTATAGACATTGGGAATGTGCTAGTGGAGTAATCTGGAATGTGCAAGGAATTGCTTCATGTAATTTAATTAAAGAAACAGATTTTTCTAAATATATATAATAAAACCTTTGGTAAAAAATTGCCTAAAGGGCTATTTTAACCTTTGGTAAAAAATTGCCTAAAGGGCTATTTTAACCTTTGGTAAAAAATTGCCTAAAGGGCTATTTTAACCTT
>Ga0209617_10000045_pt1 | contig 41123 bp, 33 predicted proteins | sample LakEriepJuly2011_2_FD_187459 | JGI IMG/M metagenome (GOLD analysis project Ga0209617, IMG submission 187459) | Freshwater microbial communities from dead zone in Lake Erie, Canada - CCB epilimnion July 2011 (SPAdes) (version 2) | ecosystem: Environmental > Aquatic > Freshwater > Lentic >...
TCAACGGCGACTGGACGGGCTACGGAAGCGACTACGCCAACCACCCGTGCTTCGACACCGAGGGCAATGGCGTGGCGTGGGACGGCCTGGGCCAGAGTGGCCTGATCAGCCTGGGCGCGTATTCCTGCGCGATCTTCACGCAGGGGACCTGCACCTACCCGCCGCCGCCGACCGATCCCGAGGATCTTGATGGTTCGGGCACCGTCGATGGCGGAGACCTTGGCATCCTCCTCGGAAACTGGGGCGGCAGCGGCACCGGCGACATCGACGGCTCGGGCGTGGTGGATGGCGCTGACCTGGGCAGGCTGCTGGGCGCTTGGGGCAACTGAGCGGCGTGGCGATCGCCGCACACGGCATACGGCACGCCTGCGGCGCCCAGGAGGCGCAGAACCGCTGCGCCCGGTCGAGGATGCACGACATGGTGTAGCCCATCCGTTCGATGATGGGCATGCTTTCCCAGACGGCCTGGTCGAACCGAATGCCCGGAGCGTACGGCGGGCATCATCCACCTCCAAGGAGGCAGCGCGGCGAAACACCGCAAAAGTTCGCGGTGGTCCGCCGCGATCAGCTGGCTCGCTGGCCATCGCCGTCGAAGACGTGGACGACGCTGGGCATGCCCAAGGCGATCAATTCGCCCTCGCGCATGCTGCGGGCTGATTCGGTCGGCACTCGCGCGTTGAGCCGCACGCCGCTCGACTCGACCAGCACATCGGCCCGGTCGCCGAGGAACTCGATCGACTGCACGGTGCCGCGGAAGGGGCCATCGGCCACAGGCGCGAGCGTGTCGGGACGGATACCGATCGCGGCACGCGCCGTGGTGAGCGCGGTGCCTGCAGGCAGCGTGATGCGCCCGCCAGCCCATCGAAGTGCATGCCCGTTGCCCTCGCGCTCCACATCGCCCTCGACGAAGTTCATCGTCGGCGTGCCAATGAAGCCGGCCACAAAGCGGTTGACGGGTCGGTCGTAGAGCTGGGAGGGCGAACCGACCTGCTGCACCAGTCCGTCCTTCATGACCACGATGCGGTCGGCGAGCCCCATGGCTTCCTCTTGGTCGTGGGTCACGTACATCATGGTGGCGGCGAGCCGCCGATGGAGGATGCGCAGCTCGGTGCGCATCTCGCCGCGGAGCTTGGCATCGAGGTTCGAGAGCGGCTCGTCGAAGAGGAAGACCGCTGGGTCACGCACGATCGCACGGCCCACGGCGACTCGCTGTCGCTGGCCGCCGGAGAGTTCGCGCGGCATGCGGTGCAGCAGGGGACGCAGGCCGAGCAGGCCGGCGGCTTCGTCGACGCGGGCCTGGATCCGCGCGCTTTCGGCGCGGCGCTCTGTTGCATAAGCCGGACTCAGCAGCGCTCGCAGCAGGCTGCCGTGTCGACGGCGGCGCTCGAGGCCGAAGGCCATGTTCCGCCCCACGGTCATGTGCGGATAGAGCGCGTAGTTCTGGAAGACCATGGCGATGTCGCGCCCGCTCGGTGCGATGTCATTCACCACGCGACCGCCGATCGTGATGGTGCCTTCGCTGATTTCCTCGAGGCCGGCGACCATGCGCAGGGTGGTGCTCTTGCCGCAGCCCGACGGGCCGACGAGCACGATGAACTCCCCGTGACGGACATGCAGGTCCACGCCCTGCACCGCGCGCACGCCGCCGGGATAGACCTTGCCGACCGATTTCAGGATGACCTCTGCCATGGTTGCCTTTCGTGTCAGCCCTTGACGGCGCCGCGGGCGAGTCCTTCGACGAACTGCCGCTGGGCCGCGATGAAGAGAAGGATGCAGGGGAGCATGGTGACGAGGCTCGCCGCCATGAGCAGGTGCACATCGTCGAGCCCCCCGTACTGGTTGCGGAAGCTGTTGAGCGCAACCGCGAGCGTGGACTGCTCCTCCGCGTGCAGGTAGACGAGCGGCCCCATGAAGTCGTTCCACGTGCCGATGAAGGTGAACACCGCGCAGATCGCCGTGACCGGGCGGCACAGCGGCAGGATCACCGTCCACCAGATGCCGAGCCACCCCTGGCCATCGACCTTGGCGGCCTCGACCAGGCTCTCGGGCACCTGCAGGATGAACTGCCGGTACATGAAGATGAAGAACGCGTTGCCGAAGAAGGCGGGCACGGCCAGCGGCAGGATCGTGTCGATCCAGCCCAGCCCGCGGAAGAGGAGGAAGAGCGGGATCAGCGTGACCTGCCCGGGCAGCATCATCGTCGCAAGCATGAGCGTGAAGAGCGCACCGCGGCCGCGCCAGTGCAGGCGCGCAAAGGCGAAGCCCACGAGGCTGCTGCTCAGCACCGTGCCGATCACGACCAGGGTGGTCACGACGATCGAGTTCGCGAGGGCATTCACGAAGCCGACCCATGGCTCGCTGCCCATCTCCGCGAGCGCTTCGGCGTAGTTGCCCCACTGCGGATCCGAAGGCCAGAGCGCGACGCCGTCCTGGCCGGTCATGGCCGCACCTGCGCGCTTGGGGGTCTCGAGGCTCACGACGACCATCCACCACAGCGGAAAGAGGAAGACGACCGAACCTGCGGCGAGCAGGGCGGTCTGGAGCCATGGGCGGAGCGACTTCATCGCGGCGCCCCCTCGTGGTGGACGAAGCGCGAGCTCGCGCGCATGAGCACGACCGTGAGCACGAGCACGATCGCCAGCAAGAGCCACGCCATCGCGCTGGCGTAGCCCATCTCGTAGAACTCGAACGCCTGGTTGTACAGGTACAGCACGTAGAAGCGCGTGAGGTTGTTCGGGTCGCCACCGGTCATCACGAATGCCTGGGTGAAGACCTGGAAGCTGCCGATCACCGCCATGATCACGTTGAAGAGGATCACCGGGCTGAGCATCGGGAGCGTCACGCTGACGAAGCGGCGCAGCCGGCCAGCGCCATCGATCGAGGCGGCCTCGTGCAGATCCATCGGCACCTGCTGCAGACCGGCGAGGTAGACCATCATGGTGCCGCCCATGAACCAGAAGCTCATGATGGCGAACGCAGGCGCGCCCCACACGGCGGCGTCGGCCTCGAACCATTCCGGCGGGACAAGTCCGGACGGACCTGCGCCGAACCACCCGAGGATGCGATCAGCCCCGGCGATCACGCCGCCGAGCATGCGGTTCATGAGGCCGCCATCTGGATCGAAGACCCAGCGCCAGAGCACGCTCACGCCGACCCCTGCAAGCACGCTCGGCAGGTACCACGCCGCGCGCCAGAGCGCGATGCCGCGGACCTTGAGGTTCATGAGCATGGCGGCGCCGAGCGCGATCGCCTGGCCGAGCGGCACGGCGATGAGCGCGTAGTACAGCGTGACGCGCAGCGATGTCCTCAGGCGTGCATCATCGGTCAGCAGGCGCTCGTAGTTCGCAAGGCCGGCGAACTCGGCTTCCTCCAGCGTGCTCACGCCCTTCCACCGGGCGAGCGAGAGCAGCAGGCTCATCACGACCGGGAACGCCATGAAGGCCAGGAACCCGATGACCCACGGCGAGGCGAGCAGCCAACCAGCGCGCTCTTCGCTGCGATGCGCGCGCGAACCCTTCGATGAGCGCATCCACCAGATGAACCACGCCGTTGCGGCCGCCAGCACGGCCAGGCCTGACACGGCGAGGCCGCGCCACGGCATCGGCGCGAGGTCGGCCTTGGCCAGCGGCGACTGGCTCTCGCTGCGCCAGTCGCGCAGGAAGGTGTCGATCGCCTCGCGCACGCTGATCGTGCCGGTCTTGAGCGCAGCATCCATGGTGCTCGCGAACAGCGACTCGAACTGCGGGTTGACCGGCCACTCGACGACCTCAGCCCGCTCGGCGGCGAGCAAATAGCCCGCATCGTTGGCGGGCTCCTGCGCGGGATCGCTGAACTCCGGGCCCATCGCGGCGAACTTTCGCGTGGGGATGGCGAGGCCGAGCTTGGCCAGGTCGCGCTGGCTGCGGTCATCGGTCATCCACTTGACGAGCTTCCATGCTTGGTCAGGGTGCTTGCTGCGGGAGGCAATGCTCCACGAGACAGTGAGGACGATGTTCGAGGCCGCCGTGCCGCGCGGCAGTGGACGGAAGTCCCAGCGGAACCCGCCGGGTGTGCCGGCGGCGGGGATCTTTCGGTAGCTCGGCACGACCCAGCGCCCGAACGGGCCCGCCATGCCGACCTTGCCTGAGAGGAAGACGCTCGAGCCCGTGGCGATCTTGCTCTTGCCGCTGGTGAGGGTGTTGTCCTCGTCGTGTCGCCACGCGCGAAGGCGCTCGAGCGCCGCGACGGCGCGGGGGTCCTCGATCGTGATGTCGTCGAAGCCTTCGCCCTTCACATCGACGCCCTCGGTCATGAGGTACGCGCGCAGCATGGCGGCCCAGGTCACGAACTCGCTTCCGGTCGCGTCGGGGAGCTGGCCGATGGCGCGGGCCGCCGCGATGAAGTCGTCCCAGGTCCAGTCGTTGCCCGGCACCGGCACGCCCGCACGCTCGAAGAGATCGAGGTTCAGGTAGAAGCCGACGGTCGTGAAGTCCTTGGGGATCCCATAGAGTGCACCCTTGCCGCTGGCCGTGCCGTCGAAACGGAAGGCATCGACGGTTGCTGGATAGAAGTCAGCCAGGTCGATGGCCGTCGGATCCTTCGCCGCGCGATCTGCCTCCAGGAATTGCTCGAGCGGGCGGATGAGCCCGATGTCGGCGAAGCTGGGCACGCGCTCGTTGCCGACGTAGAAGACATCCGGCGGCTCGCCCGCGGCGAGCATCGTCATGAGCTTCGTGTAGAAGCTGCCCGCATCGCCCGGATTGACCCGGCGGACCTTGATGCCGGGGTTGGCCTCCTCGAAGGCGCGCAGGCTCGCATCGACGATCTGGTCCTCTTCCTGACCGCCGTCGCCTGACCAGTGCATGACGACAAGTTCAGTACGGCCATCGGTGCCGCCGGATCGGCTCCATTCGCGAACGGCGACGTGGAGGAATGCCCATCCGATGATGAGTCCGACGATGACCATGGCCCCGCGACGCAGCCATGAGCCAGGACTCGTGCGACCATCGCGGGGCATCGGTTTAGTATAGGAAAACCGCATGTGTGCACGGCCGTTCATCATCGCTCTCTCGTGCGCGCTGGCGGTGCCGCCGTTCCCGCCGCAGGTGCCCATGGCTACGAGCGAGCTCGCTGCACCGAGCCTGCCGGCATCGATCGATGCCAAGCGATCCCCAGATGGCGTGTGGCAGGCCGACCTGTCGTACCGACCGCCTGCGCCCATGGACTCGGTGGCGGTGGCAGGTGACTTCAATCGGTGGAACGCGACCTCGATTCCGATGCAGCGTGGCCCCGATGGCGTGTGGCGCGCCCGCATCGGCGTGGATGGCACGGTGCGCTACAAGTTCGTCCAGACACGCGGCGGCACCCCCGAGTGGATCACCGATCCGGCGAACGCTGACCGCGAACCCGATGGTCATGGCGGCTTCAACTCGGTGCTGCGGCTGGGTGCGCAGGCTGCGCTGCAGTCGGCGCGCGGAGTTCGAGGTGACGGTCGCATCGAGGCTGCCGCGATCCTTCACGATGCGCGGTCCCCCATGGGTGCGTGCACCATGCCCGACGGCAGCGTCAGGCTGCGCGTGCGCACCTTGGCGCAGGATGTGGAGCGCGTGCGAATCGCCGCCGATGGCGTGGACTGGATCGATCTGTCGCCCGAGCCGACCCGAGGTGCGTTCACGTGGTGGTCCGGCTGCCTTGCGGCAACGCGCGGAACGCCGTACACCCTTCTCTTCACCGATGGAACCATGACCGTGCGAGACCCCATGACGTATTCGCTGGCGCCCGCGCCTGCCTTCACCACGCCCGAATGGGCCAAGCACGCGATCTGGTACCAGGTGTTCCCGGAGCGCTTCCGCAACGGTGACCCGTCGAACGATCCGCAGCCCGTGCGCCCATGGCGCAGCTCGTGGTACGAGCCCAGCGAGTGGGAAGGCAAGGACGGCCAGACCTTCTTCAACCACTTCGTGTTCTCGCGCAAGTACGGCGGCGACCTGCAGGGGCTGCGCTGGGCGCTGCCGTACCTGAAGACGCTGGGGATCAACGCGATCTACCTCAATCCGATCTTCCAGGCACGCACGGCCCACAAGTACGACGCCACCAACTACCTGCACGTCGACGAGCACTTCGGTGTGAAGGGGGACTACGCCATGGCCGAGGCGAAGGAGGACCTGCTCGATCCATCAACGTGGACGTGGACCCCGACGGACCGCCTGTTCCTCGAGTTCCTCAAGGAGGCCAAGGCGATGGGCATGCGCGTCATCATCGACGGGGTCTTCAATCATGTCGGCACCGAGCACCCGGCGTTCAAGGATGTGCAGGCCAAGGGCAAGGAGAGCCGATTCGCCGACTGGTTCGAGATCACGTCGTGGGAACCGTTCGTCTATCAGGGCTGGGCGGGCTTCGGCGAGCTGCCGGCGTTCCGCAAGGACAAGGATGGGCTGGCGAGTGCATCGCTGTGCAAGCACCTGATGGACCTGACCCGGCGGTGGATGGATCCCGACGGCGATGGCGATCCCAGCGATGGCGTCGACGGCTGGCGGCTCGACGTTCCCCAGGAGGTGCCGATCGGATTCTGGCGCGAGTGGTGCGCGCATGTTCGGTCGATCAACCCGCAGGCCTACATCGTGGGTGAGATCTGGACGATCGAGCCGGAGTGGGTCGATGGCCGCTGCTTCGATGCGCTCATGAACTACCCGTTCGCGAAGGCCGTGCTGCCGTGGCTCGCCAAGGGCAAGGACGCGATCCCCGTGAGCGAGATGGACGGCAGGCTCGCGGAACTGCGGCGCTCGTACGCCGATCAGGTCACCTATGCCGCGCAGAACTTGTACGACAGCCATGACACGGATCGCTTGGCGAGCATGCTCTTGAACCGCGACCTGGCGTTCAAGGCCGGCAGCCGGGAGCAGGAGAATGCTTCGTACCTAGGCACGAAGCCCGGTGCGACGGAGTACGCGCGTGCCCGGCTCGCCGTGCTCATCCAGATGACCCATCCGGGTGCGCCGATGGTCTATTACGGCGACGAGGTCGGCATGTACGGCGCCGACGACCCAACGAACCGCAAGCCGATGCTGTGGAAGGATCTTGAGCCGTACGCACTCGCCGAAGATGCGGTCGACTCGCAGCACTTCGACTGGTACCAGCGCGTGATTGCGCTGCGGCACGCCCATCCGGCCCTGCGCACGGGCTCGTTCACCACGGTGCTCGTGAGTGACGAGCGCGACCTGTGGGGCTGGTTGCGCGAGGATGGCTCGGAGCGGCTGCTGGTCATCGTGAACGGTTCGGACCGGGTGCAAGACGCTGCCCCCGATGCCGCGTTTGTCGAGCGCACGAAGGGCAAGTGGGACTTGGTCTTCGACAGCGATCCATCGGTCGATGGGCGCACGGTTGAGGCGATCTCGATACCCGCCATCGGCGCGCGGGTGTGGAGGCAGGCACGATGAAGCCGTCGATCTTCGATGCGCGCACGGGCGGCGTCTTGCTGCACCTGTCGAGCGTGCCCGGTACGTTCGGTGTGGGCGACTTGGGGCCTGGCGCGCACGATGCGCTGGACTGGATCGCTCGCACCGGCCTGACGTGGTGGCAAATGCTGCCGGTCGGGCCGATCGGTCCTGGCGACTCGCCATACGCGAGCACGAGCTCGTTCGCCGGCGAACCGCTCTTCATCTCGATCGATGGCCTCGTGCGCGATCGGCTGCTCCCGCGGTCGGCGCTTCGCGCGGCGCCCGCGCTCTCGCGCGGTTCGAGCCGGTATGCAGCGGCGCGCGCGGCAAAGTGGCCGCGGTTCGAGCAGGCCTTCGAGTCGTTCCGGCGCAAGGGCGGGCTGCGATCGTCGTCCTTCAAGGCGTTCGAACGTCGGCAGCGCTTCTGGTTGCCGGGCTGGCGCGCGTTCATGAAGGACGGGCAGGGGCTGCACGCCTTCCTGCAGTTCGCCTTCGATGCGCAGTGGTCCAAGCTCAAGCAGGCCGCGGCGGCCAAGGGCATCCGGCTGCTGGGCGACGTGCCGATCTTCGTGTCGCTGGACTCGGCCGATGTGCAGTCGAACCCGTCGCTCTTCAGGCTCGATCGCCATGGTCGGCCGACGGTCGTGACCGGCGTGCCGCCTGATTGCTTCAGCGCTGATGGCCAGCTGTGGGGCCATCCGCACTACCGGTGGAGCGAGCACCGCCGTACCGGGTACTGCTGGTGGATCGAGCGCGTGCGCGCTGCGGTCGAGCGGTTCGATGCCGTGCGCATCGACCACTTCATCGGCTTCCATCACGCCTACGAGATCCCCGGCTCGGCGACGACCGCCAGGCAGGGGACCTGGAAGCGCGCGCCCGGCCACGAACTGCTCGGCGCGATCGAGCGCGCGCTCGGCAGCTTGCCGCTGATTGCGGAGGATCTCGGGGCGCTCACGCCGCCGGTCGTGGCGCTGCGCGATGACTTCGGCCTGCCGGGGATGAAGCTCCTGCACAACGCGTTCTACGGCGATGACTCGGGCGAGGCTCCACATCGCCACCCACAGCACTGCGTCTGCTATCCAGGCACGCACGACAACGACACCACGGTCGGGTGGTGGGCGCAGCTGCAGCCTGCCGCGAAGGCGCGGGCGCAGGCCTACATGGGCTGGGATGGGTCCGATCCGGCGGCGCAGCTCAACCGGCTGGCGTTCACGAGCCCGGCGAACACGGCGATCGTGGCGATGCAGGATGCTCTGGGCCTGGGTGCGGAAGCACGCATGAACCTGCCGGGCACGGCCAGCGGCAACTGGCACTGGCGGCTGCAGTCGCGCGGGGCCGCGAGCCTCCGGCCTGATGCGGCGGAACGGCTCCGGTCGCTGGCGATGCTGACCGGCCGTGCGCGTGCAACGGCGCGCTCAAGGGCGCGTTGACATCGCGCGGTTGGCTCACAGCCCGCCGCGATGGGCGGGGATGTAGGCCTCGCGCAGGTACTCCGCAAGCATGCGGTGCGTGTTGAACATCGGCGGCACGGTGGCCGCGCTCTGCAGGGCTCGGTCGATCCAGCGTTGCGGTAGCCCGCTGCCATCGCGGTCGTAGAACTCGCGGCGCATCTCGCCTTCGATGATCGAGTAGAGCGACTGGGAATCCTTGCGGTCCTGCGCCTCGCGGTCCTGCATCGGCAGCGTGTCGCCGATCGCCCAGCCGTTGCGGCCATCGAAGCTCTCGGGCCACCAACCGTCGAGGATCGAGCAGTTGATGCCGCCATGCATCGGTGGCTTCATGCCGCTGGTGCCGCTCGCTTCGTAGGGGCGCAGGGGATTGTTCAGCCACACGTCGCTGCCGGCGGTCAGCATGCGGCCGACCTCCATGTCGTACTCCTCGATGAGCGCAACCTTGCCACGCAGGCCATCTTCCTTGCAGAGTTCGTGGATCCGCTGCGCGTACTCCTGACCGGGCACGTCGCGCGGGTGCGCCTTGCCGGCAAAGACCAACTGCACAGGGCGGCGCGGGTCATTGAGGATCGACTTCAGGCGCTCGAGATCCTGGAAGAGGAGTGGTGCGCGCTTGTAGGTGGCGAAGCGACGCGCGAAGCCGATCGTGAGCGCATCGGGCGAGAACGCCTGCATTGCAGCGTTCACGCCCGCGGAACCTTCGCCGCGGCGCATCGCCTGGCGGGCGAGACGCTCGCGGATGAAGTGCACCAGGCGCGCGCGCAGCCGTGAGCGCATGGCCCAGAAGCGGGGGCGATCGACGCCGAGCGCCTTCTCCCATCCGTCCATCGTCGGCGTGTGGCGGTCCAGGCGCAGGTTGATCTCCTTGCGCCAGAAGGTTTCCGCATCAGGATCGATCCAGGTGCGTGCGTGCACGCCGTTGGTGATGCTGCCGATGGGGACGTCCTTGCTGGCACAGCCGTACACATGGGTCCACATGTCGCGGCTGACCTCACCGTGCAGCTGGCTCACGCCGTTGATGCGCGAGGCGAACCGCAGGCAGATTGCGGTCATGCAGATCGGCTCGCGGAAGTCATCGGGCCGCTCGCGGCCGAGCGCCGCGAACTCGTCCTCGTCGATGCGCGCCTGGCGCAGCACGGGCTTCAGGGCCTCGTAGGCTTCCTCGACGCCGTAGCGGTCGTGGCCCGCGGGCACCGGCGTGTGGGTGGTGAAGACGGTCGTCGCCTTGACGTGGGCCTTCGCGTCCGCCGGCTTCATGCCGTCCTTCACGAGTTGCGCGATGCGCTGGAACGCGACGAACGCCGCGTGGCCCTCGTTCAGGTGGTACGCGGTGATGGGCTCGTCCAGGTGCTGCAGCGCGATGCAGCCGCCCACGCCGAGCAGCACCTGCTGGCGCAGGCGAAGCGACGGTTCGCCGCGATAGAGGCCACGCGTGAGCTCGCGGTCCTCGGCGCTGTTGCCCTTCACGTCGCTGTCGAGCAGGTACACCGTCGTGCGGCCGACCTTCATCGACCAGACCTTGGCCCTGACGCGGCTCGAGCCGACCGGGCACACGATGACCTCGCCGGTGTCTTCGACGGGCAGCCGGTCGAAGTCGTATTCGGGGTAGAAGACGCGCGTGGAGCCGTCCTCGGCGAGCTCCTGCAGGTAATAGCCCTGTCGGTAGAGGAGCCCGACGGCGCACAGGCTGATGCCCAGGTCGCTGGCGCTCTTGAGGTGATCGCCCGCGAGCACGCCCAGGCCGCCGGCGTACTGCTGCATGCTCTCGTGCACCGCGTACTCGCTGCAGAAGTAGGCCACGCGCAGCGACTTGAGGTCGCCCTTCGCGCCGCGGCCCCACCAGGTCGCTGCATCGTGGTACGCCTCGAGCGACTTGACGGCCTTGGCCAGGGCATCGAGGAAGCGGTCGTCCTGCGCGCAGAGTGCGATGCGCTCGTCGGTCACGGCATCGAGCACCTGCATCGGCGACTGCTTGGTGGCGCGCCAGAGCACGGGGTCGAGCATCTCGAACGGGATGCGGCCTTCTGGATTCCACGTCCACCACAGGTCGCGGCAGAGTTCCTCGAGCTGGGTGCGGATGGTCCCGACGATGTCAGTCTGTTCAGCCGCGCGTGCCATGGGGGCTCCTTGGAGGGTCGAGGATGATAGATCTCGCTACAGTGCACGCACCCTCACGGAGAACCTCATGCACCACGCCATCGCCTGCTCGTGCCTCGTCGCTGGACTCGCCGCTGCCACCACCCTTCAGGATGGGTTCAAGTACAAGGTCCACGACATGGAGCGGCCCCAGCCCGTTGCCGTGACGCCGGGCGCCCTGCAGGGCTCGACGGCCCCGAGCGACGCGGTAGCGCTGTTCGACGGCAAGTCGTCCGATAATTGGTCGAGTGGCGGCAAGCCTTGTGCGTGGACGATCGAAAACGGCGAACTTGCCGTGAAGCCCGGTTCGGGTGACATCGCCACCAAGGACTCGTTCGGGGACTGCCAGCTGCACCTGGAGTTCATGGTGCCTGCCGGCCGCGAGTGCAAGGGGCAGGGTGGCTGCAACAGCGGCGTGTTCTTCATGAACCAGTACGAGGTGCAGATCCTGAATTCGCACAACAACGTGACCTATGCCGACGGCATGGCGGGCTCGTGCTACGGCCAGCATCCGCCGATGGTGAACGCGTGCCGGCCGCAGGGCGAGTGGAACGTCTACGACATCGTCTTCCGCGCGCCACGCTTCGACAAGGATGGCAAGCTGGTCACCCCGGCCTACGTCACGCTCATGATGAACGGCGTGCTCGTGCAGGATCACGTGGCGCTGCTCGGCTCGACCGCCCATGCCGCGCGTGCGAAGTACAGCGCCCACGCCGCCGAGTTGCCGATCCGACTGCAGGACCACGGTGATCCGCTGCGCTTCCGCAACATCTGGTTGCGCAAGCTGCCCGAGCCGCAGAAGGCCGAGTGAGGCCCGGCTGCGCGTAGCCTGCGCGCATGCAGCTCGATCCCGCCGCGCTCGACGCCGAGCGCATCTACAAGTTCATGATCGGGGCGATCATGCCCCGGCCGATTGCGGTCGTGGGCACGCGCGCGCCTGATGGCAGCAGCATCAACCTTGCGCCGTTCTCGTTCTTCTGCGGGGTCGGCAGCAATCCGATGACGCTCTGCTTCTGCCCGGCAAACGACGAGGCCGGTGCCGAGAAGGATTCGCTTCGCAACGCAAAGCCCGTTGCTGAGGGTGGCAGCGGCGAGTTCACCGTGAGCGTGGCGCCGCACCGGATCATCAGGCAGGTCGTGGCGGCTGCAGAGGGGCTTGCCTACGGCGACAGCGAGTTCGAGCTGGCCGGGCTCACGCCCGTGGCAGGGGTCCGTGTGCTTGCGCCGCGCGTGGCCGAGAGCCCGATTGCCTTCGAATGCCGCACGCTGCAGGTCATCCGCACCAATCCCGGCGCACCGTCGGGCGGCAACCTCGTGCTTGGTGCGGTCGAGCTCATCCACGTCGATGACGACGTGATCGATGCCCGCGGGCGGCTCGATGCCGCGCGCCTGGACCTGGTTGGGCGCATGGCCGGCCTGGGCTACTGCACCACGCGCGATCGCTTCGACCTGCCGTGGGGCCGTGCGGCGATCGAGGGGTAGTGTGGATGCATCCATCCGAGCGCTGATACCTTTGGCGGCGCGCGATCGGTATCGTCCGCGGCATGAAGAACACCCTGTTCGCGACCCTCGTGCTGGCCGGCCTTGCCGGTGGCGTGGCGATGACCGCTTCGGACGACGCTGCCAAGGCGACGCAGGCGGCGCCCGCTGCCGAGTGGACCGCGCTCTTCAACGGCAAGGACACGACCGGCTGGACGGCGTTCGTGCCCGACCTGAAGGGCAAGGACCAGATGGCGGTGTGGAGCGTGGCGGATGGCTGCCTGAAGTGCGCCGGCAACCCAATCGGCTACATCCGCACCACCGAGAAGTACGAGAACTTCGAGCTGGAGCTCGAGTGGCGCTTCGATCCCAAGAAGGGCGCTGGCAACAGCGGCGTGCTGCTGCGCACGATCGGCGAGGACACGGTCTGGCCGAACAGCATGGAGGCGCAGCTGCACAGCCAGAACGCCGGCGACATCTGGAACATCGGGGACTTCCCGATGAAGGTCGCCGCCGACCGCACCAACGGCCGCCACACCCGCAAGGAACACGCCACCAACGAGAAGCCGCTGGGCGAGTGGAACCACTACCGCATCCTGGTCGACGGCGGCCGGCTGGAACTGTGGGTCAACGGCCTGCTGCAGAACGTGGCCACCGACTGCAAGGTCGTACCGGGCTGGATCGCCCTGCAGAGCGAGGGCGCGTTCATCGAGTTCAGGAACATCCGGCTCAGGAAGCTGCCCGGCTCGGCGAAGTGACGCGCCCCGCAGCGTTCAGCTGGTGCGTCCGGCGAAGTCGCGCATGAACTGGGCCAGCGCCACGCAGCCCTCGCGGGGGAAGGCGCTGTAGATGCTGGCACGGACCCCGCCCGCATCGCGGTGGCCCGTCAGGCCGTCCATGCCCTGGGCTGCCGCTTCCTTGACGAAGCGCGCATCGAGTTCAGGCGTCGGCAGGCGGAAGCTGACGTTCATGAACGACCGGCACCAGCGCTCGGCCAGGCCCGTGTAGAAGCCGTTGCTCGAGTCGATCGCGTCGTAGAGCAGACCGCTCTTGTCGATCGCGGCGCGCTCGAGCGCTTCGGGGCCGCCCTGCGCGGCGATCCAGCGGAACATGAGCCCCATGGCGTGCACGCCGAAGGTCGGCGGCGTGTTCAGGCGGCTCTCGCCCGCGGCGTGGGCGGCGAAGCTCATCATGGTGGGCAGCGCGGGGTTCGCGGTGGCCAGGAAGTCCTTCTGCACAAGCACGAGGCTGATCCCTGAGGGACCGAGGTTCTTCTGCCCGCCGCCGTAGAGCATGACGTGCCGGCTCCAATCGACCGGCCGCGCGAAGTACTCGCTGCTCGCATCGCACACCAGCGGCGCCGTCGTGACGGGCGTGGTGGGGTACCGCGTACCGAAGACGGTGTTGTTCGAGCAATAGTGCAGGTACGCGGCGTTGGGCGTCTGGCTCATCTCGCCGTCCTTGGGCACGCGCGTGTACTTCAGGCGCGAACCCTCGAACGCCACATGGATGTGCGCGCCGAGCATGGCCGCGGCCTTGCGCCCCTCGCTGATCGCCTTCGTCGTCCAGATGCCGGTGTCCGGGTAGTCAGCCGTGCGGCCGGCCGGCAGGAAGTTGAAGGGCAGGTAGGCCTGCTGCACGGTGGCGCCGCCGGGCATCAGGATGACCTCCCAGTCGGCGGGCACGCGGCCGGCCTTGCGGCACCACTCATGCGCTTCCGCATTGATGGCGTCGTAGACCGTACCGCGGTGCGAGTGCTCCATGATCCCGATGCCGCTGCCGCGCAGGTCCCAGAGGTCCTCCTGCAGCTGGCGCAGCACGGGTTCGGGCATGCCGGCGGGGCCGGCGCTGAAGTTGTAGACGCGACCGCTCGGGGTGGGGCGGGTGCAGCTGGTCATGGCAGGGGCAGCGGTCATGCGCGGGGTCCTCGCAGGGTGTTGACGTTCACGGCCAGGACGGCGTTGCACGCACGCAGCGCGGCCAGGTCCTCGGCGCTCGGGCGCCGCGAGAGCTGCATGCGCGCGACCGCCGCATGACCGCCCTCGTAGATGATGTTGTCCATCTCCTCGACGTTGATCTTGGCGTTGCCGAGCACGCCGAAGACCTGCGCGAACACGCCCGGAACGTTCAGGTGCCGCACGCAGAGCACCGTGCTGGCGCCCGTCGACTGCGCGATGTTGACGCAGCCGGGCATGTCGAAGTCGTTGATCCAGGCCGAGACGATGCGGACAACCTCGTCGCCGATCGCGCCCATGGCCTGCTCGGTGCAGGCGGCGATGCCGTGCGTGCCGATCACGCCCGGCTCACGACCGAGCGGGCCTGCGAAGGTCCCCTCGGGTGCATCGGGAGCATCGTCCCAGGAGTCGCTGGCCACGCGGATCCCCTTCGAACGCACGGCGCGCAGCAGGGCGGCTTCGTCGAGGGCGCCCACGCGCGAGGTGTTCACGAGGATCGCGCCGGGACGCATGGCCGCGAAGAACTTCTCGCCGACCATGTCGGCGGTCTCGGCGCTCTGCGGAACGTTCACGCTCACGACATCGCTGAGCTTGGCCAGGTTCACCAGATTCGCGCACAGGTCGATGCCGAGCGCATCGCAGCGCGCTTCGGTGATGTGGCGGCTCCAGGCGATCACGTGCATGCCGAAGGCAAGGCCGCGGCGCGCGACTTCCTGGCCGACGGGCCCAAGGCCGATGATGCCGAGCGTGCGGCCGGCCAGGCCCGACGCCGTGGCGTACGGTCCGTGGCGCCACTGGCCGGCATGCAGGTCAGCGGTTTGCGCAGGGATCTGCCGGTCCGCGGCGAGGATCAGGCCCCAGGTGAGTTCGGCGGCGGCGATCGCGCCGCGTGCAGGGCAGTGCGCCACGAGCACGCCGTGCCGATTGGCCGCCTCGACATCGATGGTCTCGGTTCCCGCACCGCTGCGGACGACCAGCCCGAGCGTCGGACAGGCGGCGAAGACGGCAGCGGGCACGTGCGTTTCGCGGACCACCAGCACATCCGGTGTGAGATCCGCACAGGCCTGCGCGAGGCCGTCCGCATCCAGGTGCGGATTGTGGATGACGTCGCAGCCGAGGTGGCGCAGGGCTTCGGCGCCGGTCGGCGCGAAGGCATCGACCACGAGCACGCGGGCGGTGCGTTCATCGACGGACGGGGAGTGCGGTTGGGGCTTGGAACCCATGCTCGAAGTGTAGCCGTGCGAGGGGGTCGCCCCTCAATCGTCGACGTCGCGCTCGAGACCGATGATGCCGCTGCGCAGCCGCAGGTGTGCGCCGGCGCCGGGGCCCCATTCATCGGCGCCGAAGACGCAGGCGAGCACGGGCTCGTGGTGCGCGCCGGCGTGGGCCGTGCGGGCAAGGCTCCACGCGAGTGGAGCGAGGTACTCCACGTACGGCAGGGGCTGACGCAAGGACCATACGCTGTGGGTGAGCCCGGTGTCCTTCTCGAGGAAGTGGTAGAGCGGTCGCTCGTTAAGGTCCAGCAGGAGCTTCGGCACCAAGGGCGCCCAGGTCTCGATGACCAGCCGTGTGAGCTCGAGCGTGGCACCGATGCGGGCAGGATGCATCGCGACCCGCTCGCCCACGGGGTCTTCGGGGGCGGCGGTCGTGGGCAACGCCTCGTCGAGCCGACCGATGATGCCCGTCGCCTTGAGCCCGTGTCCCGAGACGCGGTACGCGTAGAGCCAGGGTTCGGTCTCGCGGATCATCGAGCCGCCCTCGATCAGGCTGACCAAGTGCGATGCGGGGCTGGGCCTGGTGCCCTCCACGACGCCGACCACCTCAGGGTGGCGGAGCACGCTGACGATCGAACGGGCCTTGGCGTTGGCCAGCTCGACCACCGCGGCCGCCGTCAACAGGTCAGCCGGCGGGCAGGAGACCGCCGTGACATGGTGTTGGGAGGCCCGGAGGGCGGTGAAGGGCGCCAGGTGCATGGGGCGGGGGAAAGGTAGCGCGGCCGGGGAACGAGGAATCCTGCCGGAATTCCCCAAGGTGCCGAAAGTCGCCCCCGCGGGCTGCCGAAGCAGGGGTGCCGAAAGGAGCCCGATGATGTTCAAGACGCGACCCGAGGCCCTGGCCCACTCCGTGGCCGGGACCGTGACCTTCCTGACCGGACTGATCCAGGCCAAGGACCAAGGCGTGCGTGGGCACTGTTCACGTGTGTCGGACCTGGCCGTGTCACTGGCGCGGCATGTCGGCCTGGATGATGCTGCCTGCAACCGCATCCGTCTTGCGGGGCTCCTGCACGATGTGGGCAAGGTGGGCGTGAGTGAGGCCGTGCTGAACAAGCAGGGGCCGCTCAATGCCGAGGAACTCCAACAGATCCAGCGCCATCCGCTCATCGGGCACCGCCTGCTGCAGCGGTTCGACGAGGTCGCGGATGCGCTCGAAGGGGTGCTGAGCCACCACGAGCGTTGGGATGGCACGGGCTATCCCTTCCAGCGCGCCGGCGATTCGATCCCCGTGGATGGCCGCATCGTGGCGATCGCGGACAGTTTCGATGCGATGACCAGCGACCGGACCTACCGCCGCGCGATGGGTGTGCACGAGGCGCTGAACGAAGTGAAGCGTTGCCGGGGCACGCAGTTCGATCCCGAACTCGCCGAGGCCTTCATCGACATCCACCTCGACGCCGCGGCGGCGTGACCGAAAATCAAGAAAGGACCACCACCATGACCTCGACTTGTGTTATCTTCCCCTCGTCGTACAAGGATGTGCGCGTGAGCTCGTCGCGGGATCGATTGGACGGCTGTGCAGGGAGAGCACGAATGTTCGACGAAGAAGGCCTGACCGTGAAGATGATCGCCCAGACGCTCTCGTCGAGTGAGCGCTTGGTGCTGTCGCTGCACTACGGTGAGGGGTTGACCGCCAGCGAGATCGCCGACGTCATGGAGACCCAGCCCAAGACCGTGGAAGAGGTTCTCGCTGGGGTCCGCGAGCGGATCACCGCCGCACGACTTGCCATCCTCGAATCAATCTGCGGCTGACGGGTGCAGGCCAGCTGCACCGGGTGTTGGCAGCGTTGCGGGCTTCGTGAGCCTCAACCCGTCCACGAGCTCAGCAGAACGCCCAGGTCGGCCCCGTCGACCTGACCGCTGCCATCGACATCGCCCGATCCAGCGCCGCCCCAATTGCTCAGCAGCAGGCCCAGATCGGCCCCGTCCACCCGCTGGTTGCAGTCGAGATCGGCCGGCGCGCAGGGCGGCGCGATGGTGACGATGACCTGCAGCTGCGCAGCGGTCGCGGCACCGAGGGTCACGAGAGCGTTCTCCTTGGCGTAGAAGGCCGGGAAGCTCCCGCCTTGCTGCACGACGAAGCTCAGGCTCGAGATCGTGAAGAGCAGCTTGCCCGCAGCAAGGCCATCGAGCACGTACTGGCGAATGTTCGGATCGCCGACGTCGAGCTCGAAGCTCATGCGCGTGCCGGCTGGAATGAAGTCGCCCGGCTGGAGCGTGGCGCATGCGCCGACCGCGAAGGCCTTGGGATCGAAGCGCTGCCGCGGGTGATTGCTGATGTCGATGGCTTGGCCGGCGCCACTGAAGGACATGGCATATGCCGAGCGCACGCTTGGCGCGAGGATGTTGGTGCCACTGGGTGCGAACGGCGAGAACTCCTGGAAGGTCGCCGCGGTGAAGCCGTTGCGGAACCCCACGCCGTAGAGCTCGATGCTTTGGCCCGGATCGGCGTCGGCCTGCCAATCGGCGCTGGCAGTCGGTGCGAAGATCTGCCACGGGTCCTGCGTCGGGTCGTACTGCACGACGAGGTCGTTGGCGAACTCGACCTCGACCATCGCGGCATGCAGGGTCGCCGAAGCGGTGGCGGGGCCGGTTGGGATCTGGTCGCCGGTCGACCAGCCCACGATGAACTGGCCATCGCGGCTGTCGAACATGCTGGGGTCGTTTGCATCCGACCCGAAGACGCTGATGACGGGCCGCGAGCCGGGTGAGGTATTGAAGGGGTACATCCACCGATCAAGGATCGGCGTGGTCCAGTAGCCGTTGGTCGACTGGGCAAGGGCGGTCGACACCACCGGCAGCGTGGCTGCGAGGGCGAACGCGATGCATGTCGTGGTGCGCTGCGGCATACGATGGAAGCCTAGGCAGGAAGCATGGCGTCTCCAAGGGTTCCAGCAAGTCACGCCAGCGCGAATCCGCGAGGATTCTCGCTCACGGAGCTGTTGGTGGTGATCAGCTTGCTGGCGCTGATCTTGGCGCTGCTTCTGCCGGCGATCCGCATGGTGCAGGGTGTGGCCCGGAAGTCGCGCGAAGTGGCCTCGGGCCGCTCGATCTTTGCCGCCTGGACGGGGTACGCCACGGATGCGCAAGGGCAGGTGCTGCCTGGCTTCAAGACGGGGCTGCCGGCTTGGGTGACCAGCGGCGAACGCATGCCGGCCGATGCCTTCGGCGGCGGACCGACGATCGCCGCTCGCTGGCCGTGGCGGCTCGCGCCGTACCTCTCGTTCGACATGCGGGGGCTGTACTTGGGCGGCGAGAGCGAGACGTACGCGCAGCTCGCCAATGGCGCGCCTGCGGAGTTCTATTACTTCACGAGCCTCTATCCCGCGTTCGGCATGAACAGCGCGTTCGTCGGCGGAGACAGCGAGCGCTACGGGTTCCTGCCGGCCACGCTCCCCAACGGGAGCGCGAATCCGCTGACGGGCTTCTACGTCACCCGGCTGAGTGCGATCGTGAAGCCTGCGTCGCTCACGGTGTTCGCAGGTGCGCGCACGAACGCGACGGCCACGGGGTCGATCACCGAGGGGTTCTTCCGCATCGAGTCGCCGTACCTGGCCGACGCCACGCTGCGGTGGGCTGCGGCCTACGACCCGCTTGACCCTGCGAGCTGCGGGAACCTGAGCGCGCGCCACGGAGACGAGGTGGTGGTGGTCAATGCGGCGGGCGGCGTGGAGTCGGTGCAGATTGATGCCATGCGCGACATGCGGCGCTGGGCCAACGGCGCCGACCGCCCGGACTGGCGCATCCTGCCGTAGCGGGCTTCACTCATCCGTCTCGCGCAGTTTGGCGAGCACGGTGAAGTCTTCGAGCGTGGTGGTGTCCTGGCGGACCTCGTTCCCGGCGGCGATGTCGCGCAGGAGCCGCCGCATGATCTTGCCGCTGCGGGTCTTCGGCAGGGCCTGCGTGAAGCGGATCATGTCGGGCTTCGCGATCGCGCCGATCTCATGCCCCACGTGCTCCTGCAGCTCCTTGCGCAGGGCATCGCCGGCCCGATCGGTGTGCCCGGGCCCGAGCGTGACGAACGCAGCGATGCCAGTGCCCTTGATCTCGTGCGGCATGCCGACGACGGCGGCCTCGACGACGGCTTCGTGCGCAACCAGCGCGCTCTCGACTTCCATCGTGCCGAGGCGGTGCCCCGAGACGTTGATCACGTCGTCGATGCGGCCCATGATCCAGAAGTAGCCGCGATCATCGCGTCGGGCACCGTCGCCGGCCACGTACATGCCGGGGACCTTCGACCAGTAGGTGTCGATGAAGCGCTGGCGATCACCGTGGATCCCGCGCAGCATCGCGGGCCAGGGCTTGCGGATGACCAGCAGTCCGCCGGCATTGGCCGGCAGTTCCTCGCCGCGCTCGTTCACGATCGCAGCGTCGATGCCGAACATGGGCAGCGTGCAGGAGCCCGGCACGGTGGGCGTGGCCCCCGGCAGCGGCGTGATGATGTGGCCCCCGGTCTCGGTCTGCCACATCGTGTCGACGATCGGGCAGCGTTCGCCGCCGATCGTGCGGTGGTACCACATCCAGGCCTCGGGATTGATCGGCTCGCCGACCGTGCCCAGCAGCCGCAGGCTCGACAGGTCGTGCTTGGCCGGGTGCGCATCGCCCCACTTCATGAACGCGCGGATCGCGGTAGGGGCGGTGTAGAAGTGCGTGACGCGGTGGCGCTCGACGATCGACCAGAAGCGGTCCTCCGCGGGCGCATTGGGGGCGCCCTCGTACATGAGCGTGGGCACGCGGTTGGGCAAGAGCCCGTAGACGATGTAGCTGTGGCCGGTGATCCAGCCGATGTCGGCGGTGCAAAAGTAGACCTGGCCGGTGCCGGGGTGCAGGTCGAAGGTCATGCGCGCCGTGAACGCCGTGAAGATCGAGTACCCGGCGGTCGTGTGGCGGATGCCCTTGGGCTTGCCGGTCGAGCCGCTGGTGTAGAGCAGGAAGAGCAGGTCCTCGCTCGCCATCGGTTCGCAGGGGCAGGCGGTCGGTTGCGCTGCCACGAGCTCATGCCACCAATGATCGCGGCCTGCATGCATCGGCACGTCGTGCCCGGTGCGACGCAGCACGATCACGTGCTCGACCGACGGTGCGCCCTTGCAGGCTTCGTCGACGTTGGCCTTGATCGGCACGATGGAGCCACGGCGCCATGCGCCATCGCAGGTGATGATGACGCGGCTCTGCGCATCGGCGACGCGGTCGATGATCGCCGGCGCAGCGAACCCGCCGAAGATCACGCTGTGCGCCGCCCCGATGCGTGCGCAGGCGAGTACGGCGATCGCGAGTTCGGGCACCATCCCCATGTAGAGCGTGACGACATCGCCCTTGCGCACGCCGAGCGCACGCAGCGCGTTCGCCAGACGGGCGGTCTCCTCCTGCAGCTGCCGATACGTGATGTGGCGCACGGCGTGGCCGTGGCGCGCAGAGAGGGCGCGGTCGCCCGCGCCGAAGCCCGCCGCGTAGTCGCTCGCCGCGTCGGCCTGCCAGCCAGGCTCGCCTTCCCAGATGATCGCGACCTCGTCGCCGTGGCCGGCATTGACCTGGCGGTCGACGCAGTTGTGGCAGGCGTTGATCGTGCCGCCCTCGAACCAGCGCGCATCGGGGCACTGCCAGTCCAGGACCTTCGTGAAGGGCGTGAACCAGTCGAAGCCGCGGGCCACCTCGCCCCAGAAGCCCTCGGGGTCCTGGATCGACCGCGTCCAGAGCGCGCGGTACTCATCGAGGCTCGCCACGTGGGGGCGCCCGCCGGCGGCGCGCAGGTACGCCTCGCTGGGTGGGAAGACCCGCGATTCACTGAGTCCGCTGCTGATCTCCTGGCTCATGCAGCAGAGGGTAGCGCGGGCGACTCACCGTGCCGCGTGGGCGCTGGCCGCGGCGAGCGCAGCGTCGATCTTGGTTGGATCCTTGCCGCCGGCTTGGGCCACGTCAGGCTTGCCGCCGCCGCCGCCGCCGCAGGCGACCGCAGCGATCTTGACCCATTCACCGGCCTTCAGGCCCTTGTCGATCCACGCCTTCGGGCACGCGGCCACGATGGCGACCTTGCCGGCGGCATCGTCAACGCCCATCAGCATGACGGGGCAGTCGGCGAGCGATGCCTTGGCGCAGTCCAGCGCTGCGAGCAGCGCCTGTCCATCGCCCGAGTCGAGTCGCGCCACCATCGGCCCGCCCGGATGCCGAGCGATCAACTCGCGCACCTGTGTCACGGCCTGCTCGCGCTCGACCTTCTCGTTGGCCTTGCGGCTCTCCTTCACGCGTTCGCGCAGCGCCTCGATCAACGGTGCGATCGAAGCACGATCGCTGGCGCCCAGGCCCAGCGATCCTTCGAGCTTCACGATCTCGTTGACTTCGGCTGCGAGTGCGGCCGCGTCAAGGCGTGACGCCTGCCCGCAGCGCTCGACGAGCGATTGGGCCGCGACGCGCGAGGCCTTCGCCGCTGCGCCGGTGAGGGCGAACACGCGACGGACGCCAGCTGCAAGCGCACCTTCGCTGGCGAGGACGAACTCCATCAGTTCCGCCGTGTTCGCGACATGCGTGCCGCCGCAGAACTCGGTGCTCTGCATGCGCCAGGCAGCGTCGCCGGGAGCAGCAAGCAGCGCATCGACCGGTGCACCGATGCTCACCACGCGCACGGGATCCGGGTAGCGCTCGCCGAAGACGGCACGGACACCCTGCACCGCACGGGCCGCGTCGAGCGGCGCCGTCTGCGCATGCACGGCCAGTCCCTGGTCGATGCACACGCGCACGCGGTCCTCGACCTGCTTGACCTGTTCAGGCGTGAGCGCCTTGCGCGCTGCGTAGTCGAAGCGCAGCCGATCCTGCGCCACGAGCGAGCCGCGCTGTTCGACGTCGTCGCCGGCCACCTCTCGCAAGGCGAGGTTCAGGAGGTGCGTGCCGGTGTGGTTCTGCGCCAGCGCGGCTCGGCGGTGTGCCGCGATCTGCACCGTGATGTCGTCGTTCACGTGCAGCGAACCGCTGGTCGCACGGCCGATGTGCAGCACGTAGCCGCCCAAGGACTGCGCATCGCGCACGTCGAAGGCACCATCCTTGGCGCCGTGGATCGATCCATGATCGCCTTCCTGTCCGCCGCTCTCGGCATAGAACGGCGTGCGGTCAAGCACCAGTGCGCAGTCATTGCTGCCGGTTGCCTGCACGAACTCGCGGCCGTCCCAGATCGCGCGGATCCGCGCGGTCATCGGCTTGGGGGCGTACTTCGCGGCGTCATCGGTCTGTGCCACGCCGAGGGTGGCGAGCTTGGCGATCGCATCGGGCGGGAAGTGCAGCGCTTCGTCACCGCCGGCGCCACGCCGACTGGTCTCGCGGGCCTCTTCCATGAGCCGGTCGTACCCAGCCGTGTCGACGGCGAGTCCGCGTTCCTCGGCCATGACCTGCGTGAGGTCGATGGGGAAGCCCCAGGTGTCGTGCAGGCGGAACGCATCGGAGGCGGCGATCGTGGCGGGGCTCACGGTCTTCGCGCGTTCGGCGGCCTCGCCGAAGAGGGCCAGGCCGCGGTCGAGCGTGCGGCCAAAGGTCTCTTCCTCGTCGCGAATGATGTCGGCGGCTGTGCTCCACTTGGCAGCGATCTCGGGGAACGCCTCGCCAAGCGTGGCAGCCACGGCGGGAACGAGCCGGTAGATGAAGGGGTCCTTGCGGCCGAGCGTCTGGCGGCCGTGGCGGGCCGCGCGGCGCAGGATGCGGCGCAGCACGTAGTTGCGGCCTTCGTTGCCGGGGCCGGCGCCATCACACGCCGCCACCGTGAGGCAGCGCACGTGGTCGGCGATCACGCGGTAGGCAATGTCCACATGGTCGGTGAGCACGCCACCGTAGGCGCGTGCACCGGTCTCGCCGCGGATCGCATCGAAGATCGGCGACCAGAGGTCGGTGTCGTAGTTGGAGCGCTTGCCCTGGATCACGCTGACCAGACGCTCAAGGCCCATGCCGGTGTCCACGTGCTTCGCGGGCAGCGGCTTGAGCGACCCATCGGGTTCTCGGTTGAACTGGATGAAGACGTGGTTCCAGATCTCGAGGACGTCAGGATCGCCTGAGTTCACCAGCGCGGCAGCATCGCGGCCGCCGATGCGGTCGAAATGGATTTCGCTGCAGGGGCCGCACGGTCCCTGGTCGCCCATCTCCCAGAAGTTGTCCTTCATGTTGCCCGGCAGCACACGGCTGGGCGGGAGGAACTGGCACCAGAGGGCGCGGGCTTCCTCGTCGGGCTCGAGCCCGGCCTTGGGGTTGCCGCCGAAGTAGGTCGCATAGAGCCGCTCGGCCGGAAGGCCATACACGCGCGTGAGCAGGTCCCAGCCCCACTCGATCGACTCCTTCTTGAAGTAGTCGCCGAAGGACCAGTTGCCGAGCATCTCGAAGAAGGTGTGGTGGTAGACGTCCTTGCCCACGTCCTCGAGGTCGTTGTGCTTGCCGCCGGCGCGGATGCACTTCTGGGTGTTGACCGCGCGCGTGTAGGGGCGCGAACCGCGACCGAGGAAGACGTCCTTGAACTGGTTCATCCCCGCGTTGGTGAAGAGCAGCGTCGGATCGTCGTAGGGGACGACCGGGCTCGAGGGGGCGAACGTGTGGCCGGCCTTCTGGACGAAGAAGTCGATGTAGGCCTTGCGGATCTCGGAGGCGCGCATGGGGGGTGGAGTGTAGAAGCGGGGGGCTGGCTCGCTTCGTACACTCGGAGCCATGCGACGTCCCTTCGTCGGTGGCAACTGGAAGATGAACACCGGCGTGGAGTCGGCGCCCGCCTTGGCGGCCGCGACCGTGGCGGAAGTCGGCGAGTCTGCTCGCGCCTGCGACGTGGTCGTCTTCCCGCCATCGTGCTTCGTGATCCCCGTGCGCGCGGCGCTTGGCGATGCGGCGGTGGCGCTCGGAGTCCAAGACGTCAGCAGCGAGGCCAATGGCGCGCACACCGGCGACATCAGCGCTGAAATGCTCAAAGAACTTGGAGTGACGTGGGCGATTATTGGTCACTCAGAGCGGCGGCGCGACCACGGCGAAAGCGACCGGGTCGTGGCGGAGAAGCTCGAGATGGCTCTTGAGAGTGGTCTTCACGCCGTGCTGTGCGTGGGTGAGACGCTTGATGAGCGCAAGGCCGGTCAGGCACATCAAGTCACGGCGCGGCAACTTCGTGCGGCGTGTGCATCGATCCGTGCTGAGCAAATGCACGACGTGGTGATCGCTTATGAGCCAGTCTGGGCGATCGGCACCGGAGTCAGTGCCACGCCCCAGGATGCGGCCGAAGCCCATCGCATGATCCGACGGGAACTCGGGATCCTGTATTCTCCAGAACTCGCCCAAGCGGTGCGCATCGTCTATGGCGGATCCCTGAACGCGGCCAATGCGGCTGCGATCCTCGCGGACCCCGGCATCGATGGTGGCCTGATCGGTGGCGCCAGCCTGAAGGCCGGCGACTTCGCGCAGGTGGTCCGGACCGCGGCGGCTCGGGGGCAACCCCAAGGAAGGCACTGACTGATGGACTGGCTCTTCGGCATCCTCCTGCTCCTCTTCATCTTCGTGAGCATCGCCATGGTCCTCGTGATCCTGGTGCAGCGTCCGCAAGGCGGCGGCCTGTCGCAGGCCTTCGGCGGCGGCTCTGGTGGCACGGAGAGCGTGTTCGGTGGTCGCACCGGCGACGCGCTGACGGTCACCACGGTGAGCTGCTTCGTGGTGTGGCTCGTGCTCGCGCTGGGCCTGAACGCATTGTCGAACACCCGCAAGATGGCTGCTGCTGAACCCACGGTTCCCGAGGCTGAAGCTGCACCCGCGACCGACACGCCGGCCACCGCGCCGGCAACCTTGACGCCTGTGCCGGCACCGACGCCTGCGCCGGCCGCTGCGCCTGCGAGCGACGCGAACGCGACGGCTCCCGCTGCACCTGCGAGCGACGCGAACGCGACGGCTCCCGCTGCACCTGCACCTGCCCCAGCACCGGCAACGGACACTCCCGCCGCTGCGCCAGCGCTCGCTCCGACGCCGGCCCCAGCGCCCGCGACGCCCTAAGCGGGAATCACGACATGATTCGCTCGATGACTGGCTTCGGCGTGGCCTCGGCAGACGCCGAAGGCGGCTCGTTCAGCGTCGAGGTCCGCAGCGTCAACAACAAGTTCTTCAAGGCCACGATGCGCGTGCCCGATGCCTTGGGCGCTCTCGAGGGTGACCTTGAAGCCCAGCTGGGCAAGCGCATCTCGCGCGGAAGCGTGATGGTCACGGTTCGGGTCGCCGAGAGCGCCGCGGACCGGGTTGGCCGCATCGATGGCGCAGCGCTTGAGGCGTACATGGCGCAACTGCGCTCAGTGCTTCCGCCGGAACAGGTCGCGAGGCTCGATCCGTCGGCGCTCCTGGAACTGCCGGGGGTCGTCGTGACCGTGGGGGCCCAGGACCGGGCCGAGCGCGCGCGCGCGGTGCTCACCAAGCTGCTCGACCAGGCATGCGACCGGCTGCTGGCCATGCGGGCGACCGAGGGTCAGGCGCTCGCCACCACGCTCGCCGAGTTCGGCGTCACGGTCCGTGCACGGCTCGCCGAGATCGCGGAGCGATCGCCGCAGGTCGTCCAGGCCTACCAGGAGCGATTGCGCACCCGCATGGCCACGCTCCTGGCCGAGGCCGGTGCCTCCGTGCGCGAAGAGGACATCATCCGCGAGGTGGCGGTCTTTGCCGAGCGAAGCGACATTGCCGAGGAAGTGAATCGTCTCGGCGGTCACCTTGACCAGTTTGCGCGGCTCATCTCGCCGCAGCATGCCGAGCCTGCGGGCCGAACGCTCGACTTCCTCGCCCAGGAAATGCTGCGCGAGGCGAACACCATCGCGAGCAAGTCCAGCGACGTCGAGATCAGCCGCCGGATCGTCGAGATCAAGGCGTGCATCGACCGGATCAAGGAGCAGGCGCAGAATGCCGAGTGACGCGCGGGCGTCCTTCAGCACAAGCGAGATCATCCGGGTGCTCGAGGTCTTCGGGATCGGAGGACTGAAGTCGCTCGCTGACTTGCCAGCTGGTTCGCGCAAGGCTGCCAAGCTCGTCGCCACGTGCGTGAACGGCAGCTACCTCCTCAAGCGTCGCGAACTGCAGGGTGCAGGCCTCGATCGCATCCGATACGCGAGCGAGGTCCATCGCCATGCGATGAAGCAGGGCGTGCCCTGTGCGCCGTTGATGACGACCGCCGAGGATGAGCCCTTCCTCATCGAGGGCCCGTACATCTACGAAGTGCAGGGGTTCGTCAAGGGACATCGCTTCACGCATCGACATGACCAGGCTACGGCCGTGGGTGCGGCCTTGGCGAAGCTGCATGATGTACTCGCGGGCTTCACTGCCAGCGATGCATCGCCCGCCTCGAACTACTGTCGCAACGCGTCCGTGCCCATGGCGCTGCGGAAGATCGAGTCCAAGGCGACGGGGCCCGCCGAGCGGGCGGTGTGCGCGGCGCTCCTTGCGCGATACGAACGCACGGCCAGCCACCAGTGGCCTGAGCTCGCCGGCGTGACGCACTCCGACTACCACCCCGGCAACGTGCTGCTCGATGGTGCCAAGGTCGTGGCGATCATCGACTTCGACTCGGCCCGCGTGGCGCCGATCGTGAGCGACCTCGCCAACGCCGCGCTGCAGTTCGGCCTGTCGCCCTGGACCGGTTGCGATCCCGCCCGCTGGGAGCCGCGCTTCAACGAGCACTGCCTGCGCGCGATCGTGCGCGGCTATCGCAGCGTGCGCAAGCCACCCAAGGGCACGTCTGCGTCAATCGCGCCGCTCATGATCCAGGCCGCGATCGCGGAAGTGGTGGCACCGGTGGCGCACAAGGGTGCCTTCGGCCACATCGATGGGCGCGCCATGCTGGAATTCGTGGACCGCAAGACGCAACGGATCGAGGAAGCCGCGGCCGGAATCGCTACCTTGTGCGGGTGATGCACGCACTCCTGGTCGTTGCCCTGTGTTGCGCCGCCTTGGCGCAGGATGCAGCCAAGCCGCTGCCGGGGGATGCGTTCGGCCGCGAGCAGGGTGCGGTCGACGAGCGTGCCCGCGAGGAGGTGCGCGAACTCGAGCGAGATGCTGAAGTGCTCCGCGCGCTCGCGCAAGCACAGGCCATGCGGCAGGGCGGCATCGTGCTGGGCCCCGGGGTTCGCATGGCCGACGATGCGAATCTCTCGCTCGCCCGCGCGACGGTCGGTCGCGATGCCCCTCGCGCCGCGGAACTTCCCACCGGGCTTCGTGCCATCGTGAACCGCATGGATGATCCAGCGTGGTCGGCGCGCGAGGCGGCCTCGAAGGAGGCATCGTCCGGGACGTGGACGATGCAGGAACTCCGAAAGGCGCTCGATGAGCCCTCGCTCTCGCTCGAGCAGCGTTCGCGACTCGAGGAGGCGTTGTGGCTCGTGTGGGAGTCGAAGCCCCGCGGCGCGATCGGGATCACCATGGGGCAGGGGCCCGGTGGCGTGCTCGTGACCCAAGTGCACGAGGGCTTCCCCGCATCACGCGTGCTGCGCGTCGGTGATGTGATCGAGTCGATCGATGGTGTGGCGACCCCCAACAATGATGGCCTCGTCGCCGTCGTGCAACGACGTGGTCCAGGCGAGCGGCTGCGGCTCACGGTCGTTCGCGGCGGCCCCGGAGCCGCGCCGGCGATCGTGGCGCAGCAGCCAGCGAAGGCCGAGCGGTTGGAGCTCGAGGTCGAGCTCGGCGATTTCGCGGCACTGGAGCGTGCGAATCCTCGCACCACCATGCGGCCACTTGGGCGCCGGAGCGCCTTCGACACGGTCATGCGCGAGGAGCGCGAGAGTTCGTCGCTGCAACTCATGCCTGTCGAGCCTGGCTTGCCGCCCGGTTTCGTGGGCAGCACGGTCGTGGCGGGCGGCCGCCAGCCCGCGGGAACGAGCGTGAACCCCAAGATGGCCATCAACCAGCTTCGCAACACCCTCGAGGCGACGACCGACGAGAAGGTGCGTGCGCTGCTGGAGGCGCAGATCGCGCACCTTGAGCAGGTACTCCGCGATGCGCAGCAGCGTCAGGGATCTCCCGGTACGCCGCCGAGGAAGCCGCAGTCGCCGCCCGCCAAGCCGAAGCCCGAGTGACGTCACGGTTGGATTCGCTTCGGCCGCACGCGGCGAATGGCCACGACGGCAAGGCGCCGCCGTACGCGGTCTTCAGGGCCGTCGGACGATCAGAGCGCGCCGAGCGGGTTCTTGAAGTGCGCGTCCTGCACGGGCACGACGACTTCGAGCACCTTCTGCAGCACGTTGGCCGGCGAGCCGATCGCATCGACCTCGCGGATGATCGACTCTGGGTAGCAGGCCAGCACAGGCCGTGTCTCGCGCTCGTACACCTCGAACCGGCGGCGGATCACCTTCTCGTCGGCATCGTCGATGCGGTTTTCCTTGAGTGCGCGACGGCGCATGCGAGCCACCATCTTGTCGACGTCGCGGCAGACGAGGTGGATCACGTGGAGCACCTCGATGTACTGCTCCATCTCCTTCGCCTGCGTCACGTTGCGCGGGATGCCATCGAGCACCAACAGGTCCTCGTGCGGCTTGTAGAGGCTCAGCACGGTCTGCGCGTGGATGTTCTGCCGCCACATCTCGATCGTCAGGTGATCCGGGACGAGCTCGCCACGGCTGGAGTACTGCAGGAACTGCTTGCCGAGGTCGCTCGTCATATCGAGCGCACGGAACACATCACCGCAGGCTTGGTGAAAGAAGCCGGGAATGCGACCGAGGATCTTGCCCTGCGTGCCCTTGCCGGCGCCGGGAGCGCCGAAGAGCAGGATCGTCTTGTAGCGGTGAGGCATGGGCGGGATCGTAGCCATGGCGCGGGGTCGTCGGTCACGGTTCGCGAGATCGCGCGTTGGCCCGATAGGCTCCTGCCATGACCGTGACCACCAACGCTCCAACCGGGTTGAGCGGGCTTCGTTCCGCCTGGGTCATGCGTGGGGCCGCTGCGTCCGGCGGCACGCTCGCCCAGCGGCTCATGGCGGCGCGGGGGATCGATGCTTCGGAGCAGGATCGGTACCTCAAGGCGAGCCTGGCCGACCTTCGGCCGGCGCGCGAGCTGCCGGGCGCCACCGATGCTGCGTCGCTGATCCTCGCTCACGTCCGGGCCGAGGGCCGCATCGTCGTTCTCGGGGACTACGACGTCGATGGCACGGCCGCTGCCGCCACCCTGCGCCACGCCCTGCGGGCGATCGCGCCGGGGGTCGACCTGATCGTCGAGATCCCGCACCGAGCCGACGGCTACGGCCTGACCGATGATGCGGTGGCGCGCGTGCTGGCGCACCGGCCGTCGCTGGTCATCACCGTCGATTGCGGCATCACGGCCATCACGCAGGTGGCGGCGTTGCGGGCATTCGGTGCTGACGTTGCCGTGCTCGACCACCATGCCCTGCGTGCCGACGGCGTGCTGCCCGATGCCTCGGTGATTGCGCACCCTCAGCGCCCCGATGGTGCCTACGGCAATCCCGACCTCTGCGCGTGCGCCGTCACTTGGAAGGTCTGCTGCGAGCTCATGCGATTGCACGCCGGCGAGAGCATGAATGGCGAGCTCCGCAAGCAGCTGGCGCAGCTCTTGCCGCTGGCCGCCATCGCCAGCGTGGCCGATGTGATCCCCATTCGCGGCGAAACGCGCATCATCATCCGGCAGGGGCTCGAGTGGTTCCGTTCCACGGAATTGCCTGGGCTTCGCGCGATCGCCGAGCGCATCGCCGATGTCGGCAAGGTGAACAGCCAGGGCGTGGCCTTCGGGATCGCGCCGGTGCTCAACGCCGCTGGCCGCATGGGCCACGCCGGCGTCTGCGCCGAACTGCTCGGCCTGTCGGCGGGCGAGCCTGGTGCACGGGATCGTGCGGCATCGATCATCGACGAACTCAAGAAGCTCAACGTCGAGCGCAGGTTGGTGCAGGAGCAAGTGGCCGGGTCCGTGCTTGCCATGATCGAGCGCGATGGGCTTGGGCAGGGTGATCCCACTGCTGTGGTCCTGGCCAGCGCCGAGTGGCCGCACGCGCTCGTGGGCATCGTCGCGGCCAAGGTCATCGAGCGCACGGGGCGCCCGGCACTGCTCGGTCACGTGCAACCCGATGGCCGAGTCAAGTGCAGCGGTCGCTCGGTGCCGGGCTGGGACATCGGCGCAGCGATCGGTCGTTGCAGCGAGTGGCTCGAATCGGGTGGCGGTCATCCCATGGCTGCTGGGGCCACGGTGCGCGCGGGTGCCTTCGATGCGTTCGCTGCCGCGCTTCGTGCCGATGCTGCGGCTGCGCTCGCTGGGAGATCGCTCAAGGCATCGTTGCCGTGGGATGCGATCGCCAGCATCGGCGAGATCGACTGCAACGGGATCGATGCGCTCCAGTCGTGCGGTCCGTTCGGCCAGGCCAATCCCACGCCGGTCTTTCTGTTCCAGGGGTGCCGCTTGGCCAGTGATGCGGCGCACATGAAGCCGGGCAGCCCGCATCTTCGCCTGGCTGTCGCGCAGGATGGCGCACGGGTCGATGCCGTCTGGTTCGGTTCGGGTGATCTGGCCACACGGCTTCGCCGCGGCGTCCCGTGCGATGTGCTGGCCGAGGTCGGCGTCAATGCGTGGAACGGGCGTCGCACGCCCCAACTCTTGGTTCGCGACGTCAGCTTGGCGTGACCGCCAGGCGGGCGCTGCGTTCAATTGCGCGGGCTTCAAGGTCAGCGCACGCGGCTTCGCAGGATGCAGCCAAGGGCGAGAGCTCGATCGTGCAGTCGGGCGAGCCGTCGCCGCGGCGCGGAATGGTCCATCCCGATGCCTCGAGCCACCGTGCGGCGCGTGCAGACTGGGCCGCGATGCTCGTGGCCGGGCTGTCGTCGCCGTCGGCGTTCTTGATGGGTGCGAACTCCTCGGCGCGCTCGGTCTCGACCACTAGGCTTGCGCGGGCCATCGGGATCGCATCGAAGACGAAGGTCTCCATCTTGATCGCATTCGGCGCGGATGGCTCCAGGCGCACGCCGTCATCGTTGACGAACGGCACTTTCTTGCGGGCCTTGTGCAGGGGAAGCGCCAGGCCGTGCGAGGTCAGCCGCTCCACGAATTCCCGTGACAGCATGTGGATCGCGATGCTCCCCGCGTCGAACCGAAGCCGGCCGTCGCCATCGAGCTCGGCAGCGAGCGAGGCCGGCAGGTCGCTGTACTCGACCACCATCGTGCGGCCGCCGGAGGTGCAGAACACGCCGACCTTCTCTGCAGCATCGCGCTTGGCGACCATCTTGCTCGTCATCTCGCCGCTTGAATCCGGGTGCGCTGCATGGACCCCGATGAAGCGGGGATCCACCGCATGCACGAGCGGGTTGTCGACCTGGAAGTAGCTGATGTGCTCGATGCCGTGCGCATGCATGTCGTCGAGCGCCCCCGAGTGACGCAGCGCGCGCAGCGATCCCCCGTGGCCGTCGGGATTCACGGCGATCTCGTCGGACTCGGCCAGGAGCAGCTTCCCGTCAAGCGACAGCGACGGCAGCGTGCCCTGCGGGAAGAACATCACCGTGTCCTTCCCGAGGCCGAAGTGATCGTGGCGAGCGAAGAACTCGCGCGTGGGCGCGTCGTTCATCGGGCTGGTCATGATGTACCAGCGGATCATCGCGCTGAAGCGCCGGCGTGCTGCCAGGATCTGCTCGGCGAAGACCTGGAAGAGCGGTGCCTGCGTGATCGGCGTGGCGGGGAAGGTGCCCTTGGGGGCATCCCAGCCCAGACGCGTGCCTTGGCCGCCGGCCACCATGAAGCACGCGACCTTGCCCGCGCGCACGAGCGCTTCGCCATGCGCGGTCCACTGCGGATCGAGCACCGAGCGACGAACGATCGTGGCTGGCGCCAGATCGGCCGGCAGCATGAAGCCCCCATCGTCGCCCAGCGTGGCGGCAAGCGCGTCGACCTGCTCGAGCGAGAGCGCGTCGACGTGGTCGAGCAGCCGATCGAGCCGGACGGGATCGAGGCTCGCCGCGTGGCGCAGCACATGCTCCTGGCCATGGCCGGCGAGCCGTTCGCGGGCCCGTTCCAATCGCGAGGAGAGTGTGGTCATGGCTGCGGGCGCTCGGGCTCGGACCAGCCTTCCGGCCGGTGGCGGACGATCTTGCCGGTCTCGACGTAGATGACCTGCTCGCAGATGTTCGTGCAGTGGTCGGCGATGCGCTCGACGCTGCGGGTGACGCTGGTGAGCTGGAAGGCGAAGCGCACGCTGAACTGGCCGAGCGCGACCTGCTCCTGCGCGTGCAGCAGGATCTCGTTCTTGAAGCGGTCGACGGTGTCATCGAAGAGCAGAACCTGGCGCGCCAGGTCTGGATTGCCCGTGATGAGGGCGCGGTTGGCATCGCGCAGCATGCCGAGCACGCTGTTGGCCATCACGCGGAAGGTGGGGGGGATCCGCTCGTCCATGCGGGCCTGGCCGGCGACCTGCTCGGCGATGTTCACCGCGCAATCGGCGATTCGCTCGAGCTCGTTGTTGACCTTCACGATCGTGAGCACGCTGCGCACCTGGTACTCGTCCGAGTTGCCCATCTGCAGGAGCGGGATGCTCGCGCGCTCGATCTCGACGTCGGCCTTGTCGATCGCATCGTCGGCGGCGATGACCGTGCGCGCCTTGGCCTGGTCGTGCTCGAAGTAGCACTCGGTGGCGAGCGAGCAGCATCCCAGGACGCGCTCGCCCTGCGCGGTGATGTCGGAACGGAGCTGCTCGAGTCGTGTGGCGAAGGCCATGGCCGCAGGATACCCGCGCGACTGTGTCGGGCGGCTCACGCAGGTTGGGCCAGACGCCGCGCGAGCTCGACGACCGAGGCCACGCACGACTCGATCGATGCGACATCGGTGGTCAGGTGCAGCTCTGGAGCGATCGGCGCCTCGTACGGATCGCTCACGCCGGTGAAGCGTTCGATCTCGCCCGCCCGCGCTCGGCGGTAGAGCCCCTTGGGATCGCGTGCTTCCGCCACGGCCAGTGGTGCGTCAACGTGCACCACGGCGAAGGCGATCCCGCTCGCTGCGTGTCGCGCACGTACGCGCTCCCGATCGGCCTCGTAGGGACTCACCAAGCTCACGATCGCCACGCCCCCCGAGGCGGCGACGAGCAGGGCAGCCTCGCCGGCACGCCGGACGGCCTCGGCGCGCCCCGCTTCGTCGAAGCCGATGCCGGCACTGAGCCCATGCCGCAGGTTGTCGCCGTCCAGGACGAGCGCAGGAAGGCCCGCAGCAAGCAGGGCGCGCTCGGCAGCGAGCGCGATCGTGCTCTTGCCGGACCCGCTCAGGCCCGTCATCCAGATCGTGCAGCCGGCGCGACCGAGCGCCGCGGCGCGCTCGGCGGACGTCGCGGATCCATGCTGCCAGACGACGTTGGGCGAGGCACCGTCCATCGGTGCGCGGACGCTAGCACATCGTCTAGGCTTCGGTCGCATGGCGCATGGCCTGACTCATCTTGAGGAACTCGAAGCCGAGGCGATCCACATCCTGCGCGAGACCGCAGCGAGCTACGAGCGGCCCGTCCTGATGTATTCGATCGGCAAGGATTCGACGGTGCTGCTGCACCTAGCGCTGAAGGCATTCGCACCGGGCAAGCTGCCTTTCCCGGTCCTGCACATCGACACGACCTGGAAGTTCCGCGAGATGATCGCGTTTCGCGACGCGACCGCTGCCCGCCTCGGGCTCGACCTGCAGGTGCACATCAACCGCGAGGGGCTCGCGCAGGGGATCTCGCCGGTCACGCATGGCAGCAAGGTCCACACCGACGTCATGAAGACCGTGGCGCTGCGGCAGGCGCTTTCGGCCGGCCGGTTCGATGCCGCGATCGGCGGCGCCCGCCGCGACGAGGAGAAGAGCCGCGCCAAGGAACGCATCTTCTCTTTCCGCGATGCCAACCATCGGTGGGATCCCAAGGGGCAGCGCCCCGAGCTCTGGTCGCTCTACAACCCACGCGTGCATCCCGGCGAGAGCATGCGCGTGTTCCCGCTCTCGAACTGGACCGAGCTCGATGTCTGGCTCTACGTCTGGAAGCACCGGCTCCCCGTCGTCGACCTGTACTTGGCCCGCGAGCGACCGGTCATCGAGCGCGACGGCGCGCTGATCATGGTCGACGATGACCGTCTCCCGCTGAAGCCGGGCGAGCGCATCGAGCAGCGCCGTGTTCGCTTCCGTACGCTGGGGTGCTATCCGCTCTCCGGCGCGATCGAGAGCGATGCCGACACGCTGGAGAAGGTCATCGAGGAGATGCTGCTCGCGCGCACCAGCGAGCGCCAGGGCCGCCTGATCGACCACGACCAGAGCGGCAGCATGGAGGAAAAGAAGCGGGAGGGGTACTTCTGATGACGCTGCCCACCTTCACCGCGGGCGAGGACCTGCGCGGCTGGCTCGAGCGGTACGAGCGGCTGCAGCTCCTGCGCGTCCTGACCTGCGGCAACGTCGACGACGGCAAGAGCACGCTCATCGGGCGCCTCCTTCACGACACTGGGCGCATCTACGAGGATCACCTCAAGGCGCTCGAGGCCGACAGCCGGGTGCATGGCACCACCGGCGGCGGGCTCGACCTGGCGCTCGTCGTCGATGGGCTCAAGGCCGAGCGCGAGCAGGGCATCACGATCGACGTCGCGTGGCGGTACTTCACGACCGCGCGCCGGGCGTTCATCATCGCCGACTGCCCGGGTCACGAGCAATACACGCGCAACATGGCGACCGGCGCGAGCCATTGCCAGCTCGCGATCAGCCTGATCGATGCACGCTCGGGCGTGACCACGCAGACGCGCCGGCACGCGACGATCGCCGCCATGCTCGGCATCCGCCACGTGGTGGCGGCCGTCAACAAGATGGACCTCGTGGGCTGGAGCGAGTCGCGCTTCCGCGAGATCGAGGCGGAGTTCATGGGGTTCTGCGCGCGGCTCGGGATCCAGCACGCCGTGGCGCTGCCGGTGAGTGCGCTGACGGGTGAGGGCGTGGTGCGCCGGTCCGAGGTGATGCCGTGGTTCGGGGGCCCCGCGCTGCTGGATCTGCTCGAAGGCGTTGAACTGCCCGGCCCGGGCGATGCCGATCCCTTCCGCATGCCGGTCCAGGTCGTGCTGCGCCCGAACCTCGACTTCCGTGGCTTTGCAGGCCAGATCACCAGCGGCGATGTGCGCGTGGGGGATCGCGTGCGCATCATGCCGCGAGGCACCGAGGCGCGCGTGTCCCGCATCGCGCGGCCCGACGAGTTCGGCGGTGATCTCGATCGTGCGCAGGCGCCCGAGAGCGTGGTGCTGTGCCTTGACCGCGAGGTCGATTGCAGCCGCGGCGACGTGATCGCGTGCTTCGGCGGCACCAGCGACATGCGCGTCGGACGGCGCATCGTGGCGGACCTTGTTTGGATGGTCGATGCTCCGCTCGTGGCTGGCCAGAGTCTGCTGTGCCGGGTCGGCACGCGGATCACTCCGGCGCGCGTCGTCCGTGTGATCCATCGGCTGAAGGTCGACACGCTGGCGCACGAGCCCGCCGAGTCGATGGGACTCAACGACATCGGCCGCGTGGAACTGGACTGTGAAGAGCCGGTGGCATTCGATCCTTACCGCATCTCGCGCGGGACCGGCGCGATCGTGCTCATCGACCGCCTGAGCAATGCGACCGCGGCAGCGGGCATGATCCGCACGGGCGATCCGACCGAGCGGGGCGCGCACTGGGATGACCAGGCGCTGGACTCGGTCTCCTCCCCGGTCAGCGGCGTGTCGGCAGCCGAGCGCGATGCCCGATGGTCGCAGCGGCCGTGCTGCGTGCTCCTGCATGGTCCGCCCAACACGGGCAAGACCGAGGCTGCGTTCGCGCTCGAGCGCGCACTGTGGGACCTCGGCCACGATGCCGTCGTCCTCGATGGCCAGGGCATGCGCAGCGGCCTCTCGAAGGATCTTGGTTTCGAGCCCGGCGACCGTAGCGAGAATCTGCGCCGGGCTGCCGAGGTCGCGCGTCTGCTCATGGGGCAGGGGCGCATCGTCATCATGTCGTTCGTGGCCCCGCAGGATGACGTGCGCGAGCGAGCTCGCGCGCTGCTGGGACCCGACCGGTGCCTCTTTGTGCATGCCAGTGATGGCTTCGGCGTGCCGGGCATCGTGGCGCAGCTGGTGGCGCACGGACTGATCGGTCGGCGCACGACCACCTGAGGCTTCCACATGATCGAGCTCGGCTGCAACATTGACCACGTCGCCACCGTCCGTCAGGCGCGTCGCACATGGGAACCCTGCCCGGTGCAGGCCGCGCACGAGGCGCTCGCCGGCGGCGCGGACCACATCACGTTCCACCTGCGCGAGGACCGTCGGCACATCCAGGACCGCGATGTCGAGCGCCTGCGCGCCGAGGTGCCGGCGCGGCTGAACTTCGAGATGGCGGCGACCGACGAGATGGTGGCGATCGCCCTCCGGATCAAGCCGCAGCTCTGCATGCTCGTGCCCGAGGGGCGCTTCGAGGTCACGACCGAGGGCGGGCTCGATGTGGCGGGGCAGGAACCGGCGCTGGCGGCACAGGTTGCCCGCCTTCGGGACGCAGGCATCCTCGTGAGTGTCTTCATCGATGCGCTCCCGCACCAGATCGACGCCGCCCGGCGGATTGGCGCAGGTGTCTGCGAGATCCACACCGGGCCGTACGCGCATGCCTGGCACGACGAGGGGGGGCTCGGTCCCCGAACGCGGGCCGAGCTCGATCGGGTCGCCCTGGCCGGTCGCCATGCGTGCGGTGCCGGGCTCTGCTTCAACGCGGGACATGCGCTCCACTACGAGAACGTGAAGCCGATCGCTGCGCTGCCGGGCATCCGCGAGCTCCACATCGGCCACGCGATCGTGAGCCGGGCGGTTTTCACCGGGCTGCGCGAGGCGGTGCGCGAAATGAAGCAGCTGATGGTCGAGGGCGCTGCTGGCCACTGATCGCTCGGCGGCGGCGCCGCTCGCTCGTACACTGGCCGCATGCCACGGATCCTCGGCACCTACACCGCCATCGTCACGCCGTTTTCCTCCACGGATGGTTCGATCGATCTCGCCCGGCTCGAGGTGCACATCCGCTTCCAGGCTGCCGGCGGCGTCACCGGCATCGTGCCCTGCGGCACCACCGGCGAAGCGCCCACGCTTCATGAGCGCGAGCAGGCTTCGGTCATCGAGACGGCCGTCCGGGTCGGCAAGCCGCTGGGCCTTCAGGTCGTGGCCGGCACAGGCAGCAACTCGACCGAGCACGCGATCCACCTGCACCGCTCGGCGCATGCGCTCGGCGCGGATCTCTCGCTGCAGGTCGCGCCCTACTACAACAAGCCCTCGCAGGAGGGGATCTACCGGCACTTCATGGCCGTGGCCGACAGCTGCAGCCTGCCGATCATGCTCTACAACATCCCCGGCCGCTGCGGCGTGGCGATCGCGCCCGAGACGGTCGAGCGGCTCTCGCGCCACCCCAACATCGTGGCGATCAAGGAAGCGACCGGGAGCATGGACAGCGCCAGCGAGATCCGCCAGCGTTGCGGGATCACGATTCTGTCGGGCGACGACACGCTGACGATCGCCTTCGCAGCCGTGGGTGCGGTCGGCGTGGTCAGCGTCCTCAGCAACATCGTTCCCGAGCGCGTGGCCAAGCTGTGCGCACTCGCGCAGTCGAACGACTTCACGGGCGCCAGGGCCGAGCACACCTCGCTGTTCGCGCTCGCGCGCGGGCTGCTCACGATCGACACCAACCCTGCGCCGATCAAGGCGGCCATGCAGGTCCTCGGCCGCGACAGCGGCGTGCTGCGCTTGCCGATGTGCGCGCTGCCTGCGACCGGACTCGCCCGCGTGCGGGATCTCCTGCGCGCGGTCGGCCTCGAGCCCGCGGCGGATTTCGCCGGGGCGATCCAGTGAACGACGTCGATCATCCGCGCTACGAGCCGACCACGCTGCCGTACCGCGTGGCGGTGCTCGTCTACCTCTATGACCACGAGGGGCGACTGCTGCTCCTGCACCGCCGCAAGGCGCCCAACGCCGGCCTGCACTCGCCCATCGGCGGCAAGGTCGAGATCAGCCTGGGCGAGAGCCCCCACGAATGCGCGCGGCGCGAGGCGATCGAAGAGAGCGGAGTGGTGCTCTCCGACCGTGACTTGCGGCTCACGGGCATCGTGAACGAGCGTGCCTACCAAGGCGAGAAGCACTGGCTGATCTTCCTCTTCGAGGCCACGCGCCCGATCGGCCACGGCGAGGTGACCGCCTACGAGTTCGACGAAGGAACGCTCGTGTGGGTGCCCATCGCGGACGTGGCGTCCGTCGGCATTCCCGAGACCGACCGCACGATCATGTGGCCGAGCGTCCAGGCGCATCGCGGAGGCTTCTTCATGGTCGACATTGATTGCTCGGGAGGCGCGATCGAGCACCGCGTCGTCGAGAGCTGGAAGGCGCGATGACGACTGGGCCGGGATCTCCCGGTGAGCCGGGTCGTGAGTCGTCGCCGGCCGACGTGACGATCGATGCCAGTCGTGCCGATGCCGTGCCCGCACCACTGGGTGGAGCGGAGACCATCGCATCCGCCGCTGCCGACGCTCCAACGCTGGCGGCCACCACACGGGATGCGGGGGCGACGGGTGGCACGGCCGGGCTCAGCGAGGCCGTGGCTGCAGCGTTGCGGGCGGCTCGCGAGAAGCCCGGCGAGGCCATTGGGCCGTACGTACTCATCGAACTCCTCGGCGAGGGTGGTTTCGGCGCGGTCTGGCATGCCGAGCGCCGCGAGCCCTACGTGCAGCAGGTGGCGCTCAAGCTCATCCGCGCCGGCATGGATTCCGAGAGCGTGCTCGTACGGTTCGAGCAGGAGCGCCAAGCGCTCGCGCTGATGGATCACCCGCACATCGCCAAGGTGCTCGATGGCGGCGTCACGCAGGCAGGGCGGCCTTGGTTCGCCATGGAATTCGTGAAGGGCGAGCCGATCACGGCGTTCTGCGACCGGCACCACCTGGGGCTGCACGAGCGGCTCGAGCTCTTCCTCCAGGTCTGCGATGCGGTGCAGCATGCGCACATGCGCGGCATCATCCACCGCGACCTCAAGCCCGGCAACATCCTGGTGAGCAAGGTCGAGGGCGCAGGTGCCGTGGCCAAGGTCATCGACTTCGGCATCGCCAAGGCGCTGTCGACCCGGCTCGCTGACCAGTCGGCGCACACCGGCATCGGCCAGATGATCGGCACGCCCGAGTACATGAGCCCCGAGCAGGCGGAGCCGGATGCGACCGACATCGACACGCGTGCCGATGTCTTCGCGCTCGGCGTGGTGCTCTACGAGCTCCTCGCAGGGACCACGCCGTTTGACCCCAAGGCGCTCCGCGCCCAGGGGTTCCAGCACATCCAGCGCACGATCCGTGACGTCGATCCGCCCTCGCCCAGCGCGCGGCTGACGACGCTGGCGCGGCAGGACCCCGCGGCGCGCGAGCGCATGGAGCGCGCGATGCGCCGGCGCATCGATGAACTCGCCCGGCAGTTGCGCTCGGAACTCGAGCTCATCCCGCTCAAGGCGATGCGAAAGGACCGCGAGGAGCGCTACGCCAGTGCGAGCGACCTGGCGCTTGACGTGCGCAACTACCTCGGTGGCCGGCCGCTGCTGGCCGTGCCCGAAAGCCGTGCGTACCGCGTGCGCAAGTGGGCACGCCGCAACCGCGGCATCGTCGTGGCGGCCTCCGCCGTGCTGCTGGCGCTCGTGGCCGGCCTGGTCGTGTCGCTCGTCGGCTGGCGCGAGGCCGCGCTGCAGCGGGCGCAGGCCGAACGGCGCGAACGTGATGCCACGCGCGTGATGGAGTTCATGACGCAGACGCTCGCCGGCGCGAACCCGATGGATGGCGGCGACGCCGATGTCTTGCTCACCGATGCGCTCGATGGAGCGGTTCGACGGCTTGATGCCGGCGAGCTTGCAGGGTTCGCCGAGAGCGAGGCTGCGCTGCGCCTCGAGCTGGCACGTGTGCTGCGCGGGCAGGGCGAACCCCAGCGGGCGGCTGCCCTGTCGCGCCAGTCGGCCGATCTCTTCCTCGAACTCGAGGGACCGTCGCCGAGCGTGGCGGCAGCGCTGACCGAGCAGGGCCTGGCGCTCCTGGATCAGGATGCCGCGTCGGCCGCTCTGCCCGTTCTCGAGTCAGCGCTTGAGATCAATGAGCAGTCGCTGGGCGCCGCCGCCCCGGGCATCGTGGGAAACCTTGCCAATGTGGCGCTCGTGCACGCGGCGCTCGGCGATGTGGAGCGAGCCATCGGCTTGCACCGGCGCGCGCTGGCCATTGCCGTCGCTGCGTACGACGGTCCTCACGAGGTCGTGGCTGCCTGCATGGGCAACCTCGGCGATCTCCTCGCTGCCGAGGACCGTCTGGATGAGGCCGAGGACCTCCTCGCGCGGTCGCTTGCCATGCGCGAGTCGCTGCTGGGCAACGATCACCCCGACGTCGCCGAGGCCCAGAACAACCTGGCCATCGTCCGCTGGCACCGCGGCCAGCGGGCCGAGGCTGACCGACTGTTCAATCGTGCCCTCGGC
>Ga0209617_10000046_pt1 | contig 40585 bp, 32 predicted proteins | sample LakEriepJuly2011_2_FD_187459 | JGI IMG/M metagenome (GOLD analysis project Ga0209617, IMG submission 187459) | Freshwater microbial communities from dead zone in Lake Erie, Canada - CCB epilimnion July 2011 (SPAdes) (version 2) | ecosystem: Environmental > Aquatic > Freshwater > Lentic >...
CCTTGTGCGGCTCGCCGACCAGGTAGCCGATGGCGCCGCCCTGGTCGCCAAACGACATCACCGCCGTGGGGCTGGCGTGGATGCCCAGCTTGTGCTCGATGGCCGTGCACATCAGGTCGTTGCGCGGGCCCAGCGAGCCGTCGGCGTTGACGAGGAACTTCGGGCACACGAACAGCGAGATGCCTTTGACGCCCTCGGGCGCTTCCGGCAAGCGGGCCAGCACGAGGTGGACGATGTTCTCGGCCATGTCGTGCTCACCCCAAGTGATGAAGATCTTGTTGCCGCTGACGCGGTAGTGGTCGCCTTCAGGCACGGCCTTGCTGCGGATGGCTGAGAGGTCAGAGCCAGCCTGGGGCTCGGTCAGGTTCATGGTGCCGGTCCACTGGCCGGAGACCATCTTGGGCAGGAAACGCTGTTGCAACTCGGGGCTACCGTGGCGGGCGATGGCCTCGACGGCGCCCAGCGTCAGCATCTGGCACAACGAAAACGCCATGTTCGAGGACTTCCACATCTCCAGCACGGCCGTGGACACGGCCATGGGCAGGCCTTGGCCGCCGAACTCGGGCGAGGCGGGCATGCCGTTCCAGCCGGTCTCGCAGAATTGGGCATAGGCCTGCTTGAAGCCATCGGCGCTGTGCACCTCGCCCCGGTCCCAGCGGGCGCCTTGCTGGTCGCCCGACCAGTTGATGGGGTCGAGCACGCCGGTGGCGAAACGGCCGGCCTCTTCCAGGATGGCCTCGACCAAGTCGTGGGAGGTGTCTTCAAAGCCGGGCAGGGTGCAAATGGCATCGAGGCCGACGATGTTCTGCAGGGTGAAGCGCATGTCGCGCAGGGGCGCTTGGTAAGCAGACATGGGTCACTTTCCATGGGGTGACCTCGGGGCCCGTGAAGACCACCGAGGTCGGTTTCAGGTCAGACAGGGGAGGGGATCAGGGGGCTCAGTGGTTCAGTGCGCGCTGGCTGCTGCCGCACCGATGCCGGTCTGGGCGCGGATGTCCTGGTCTCGGTAGCCCGCGGTGTCCTGCGCGGCGCGGGCGCTGCGGTCGGTCACCGAGAACAGCCAGGTCACGAAGAAAGCCAGCGGCATCGAGAACAGGGCAGGGTGCTCGTACGGGAAAATCGGCTTGGCATTGCCCAGCACCACCACCCACACGGCCTTGGACAGCACAACGAAGACCACGGCCGAGACCAGGCCCGTCACGCCGCCGATCAGCGCACCCCGCGTCGTCAGACCCTTCCAGTACAGCGACAGGATCAGCACCGGGAAGTTGGCCGAGGCCGCGATGCCAAAGGTCAGGCCCACCAGGAAGGCCACGTTTTGCTTCTCGAACAGGATGCCCAGGATGACGGCGACGATGCCCAGACCGATGGAGGCGAACTTGGAGACGCGCATCTCCTCGGCTTCCGTCGCTTGGCCATTGCGGATCACGCGGGCATAGATGTCGTGCGCGATCGACGAGGCACCGGCCAGCGCCAGGCCAGAGACCACCGCCAGGATGGTGGCGAAAGCCACGGCAGACAGGAAGCCCAGGAAGAGGTTGCCGCCCACGGCCTTGGCCAAGTGCATCACCGGCATGTTGTTGCCGCCGATGAGCTTGCCGCCGACCTCGCCCTTCTCGAAGAACTGCGGATCCTGGCCGACGATCACGATGGCCGCCAGGCCCAGCAGGCACACCACCAGGAAGAACAGGCCGATGAAGCCGCTGGCCACGAAGACCGACTTGCGCGCTTCCTTGGCGTTGGGCACGGTGAAGAAGCGCATCATGATGTGCGGCAGTCCGGCGGTGCCGAAGACCAGGCCCAGCGACAGCGAGGTCGCCGTGACCGGGTCGGCCAGCATGCTGCCCGGGCGCATGATGGCGGCGCCGTCCTTGTGCGCGGCCACGGCCGAGGACGCCAGCGTTTCGATGTTGAAACCGAACTGGCTCATGGCCAGGGCCAGCAGCAGCAGGCCACCCGACAGCAGCAGCACCGCCTTGATGATCTGCACCCAGGTGGTGGCGATCATGCCGCCGAAGGTCACATAGACCACCATCAGCACGCCCACCACAGCCACGGCCACGGGGTAGTCCAAGCCGAACAGCAGCTTGATGAGCTGGCCCGCGCCGACCATCTGCACGATCAGGTAGAAGCACACCACGGTCAGCGAGGAGAAGGCTGCGAAGGTGCGGATCGAGCTCTGCTGCAAGCGGTAGGAGGCGATGTCGGCGAAGGTGAAACGACCCAGGTTGCGCATGCGTTCGGCCAGCATGAACAGGATCACCGGCCAGCCGATGAAGAAGCTGATGGTGTAGACGAAGCCATCGTAGCCGCGCAGGAAGACCAGCGAGCTCAGGCCCAGCAGCGTGGCCGCGGACATGTAGTCACCCGCGATGGCCAGGCCGTTCTGGAAGCCCGTGATGCCACCGCCAGCGGTGTAGAAGTCCGACGCCGAGGTGGTGCGCTTGGCCGCCCAGTAAGTGATGCCCAGCGTGCCCAGCACGAACACCAGGAACATGGCGATGGCGGTCAGGTTGATGGGCTGCTTCTGGGTTTGCGCGACGTCGGCCGGGCCGGCCAGCACGCAGGTGGCGGCCAGCAGCGCGGTCGAGGCGATCAGTGCTTTGAGGATCGTCTTCATGTGTTGCGCTCCACGATGTCACGGGTGAGTCGGTCGAACTCGGTGTTGGCGCGGCGCACGTACAGGCCGGTCAACAGCCAGGAGCCCGCGATCAAGGCGGCGCCCACAGGCACGCCCACGGTGAGGGTGCTGCCCTCGAACAGGGCGTGGCCGAACACACCAGGCGCGAAAGCCACCACGGCCATGAAGGCGTAATAGGTGCCCAGCACCACCAGGGACAGGCGCACGGCCAGGCGGCCGCGGCGCTGGACGAGTTGCTGGAAGGCTGGGTCGGACTCGACCCGCCGGTAGACGTCTTGGCTCATCTGTGTTTCCTTGTTGAGAATCTGGATGGAGGTGCCCGCGTCGGCAGGCGCGGCGCTCACTCGATGGCGCTGGCCGACTTGACCTGCTGGCGCAGGATGAACTTCTGGACCTTGCCGGTGGCCGTTTTGGGCAGCTCGCCGAACACGACGCGCTTGGGCACCTTGTAGCGGGCGATGTGTTCGCGGCAGAAGGCGAGCAGCTCGCCCTCACCGACGTCTCTGCCGGGCTTGAGTTCGACGAAGGCGCAGGGCACCTCGCCCCACTTGGCGTCGGGCTCGGCCACCACGGCGGCCAGCATCACGGCGGGGTGGTGGTGCAGGGCGTCTTCCACCTCGACGGAGGAGATGTTCTCGCCGCCAGAGATGATCACGTCCTTGCTGCGGTCCTTGATCTTGATGTAGCCGCTGGCGTCGCGCACGGCCAGGTCGCCGGTGTGGAACCAGCCGCCTGCGAAGGCCTCTCGCGTGGCCGCTTCGTTCTTGAGGTAGCCCTTCATCACCACGTTGCCGCGGAAGCAGATTTCTCCGATGGTGTGGTCGTCCCAAGGCACGGGCTCAAGCGTGTCGGGGTTGAGCACGGTGACTTCTTCCTGCAGCGCGTAAGGCACGCCCTGGCGGCCGTTGAGGCGGGCGCGCTCTACCAGCGGCAGCGCGTTCCACTCCTCTTGCTTGGCGCAGACAGCGGCGGGGCCGTAGACCTCGGTCAGGCCATAGACATGGGTGAGGTTGATGCCCGCAGCCTCGCAGCCTTCGATCACGGCTACCGGTGGCGCGGCCCCGGCGATCAGGCCATTCACCGTGTGGTTCAGGCCCTCGCGCAGCTTCGGGGGGGCGCTGATCATCAGGTTGTAGACAATGGGCGCGCCGCACATGTGCGTGACGTGGTGCGTCTTGAGCAGCCAGTAGATGACCGACGGGTCGATGCGGCGCAGGCACACGCTGGTGCCGGCGATCAGGGCCATCGTCCAGGGGAAGCACCAGCCATTGCAGTGGAACATGGGCAGGGTCCACAGGTAGGTGGCGTGCTGCGGCAGACCCCAGGAAATCACGTTGCTGGCCGCGTTCAGGTAGGCGCCGCGGTGATGGGTGACCACGCCCTTGGGGTTGCCGGTGGTGCCTGACGTGTAGTTCAGCGCGATGGCGTCCCACTCGTCGGCGGGCAGGAAGCCGGTGGGCTGCGGATCGCCTTCGGCCAGCAAGGCCTCGTAGTTCAGGGCGCCGAGGTGCTCGCCTGCGGGGGCGGTGTCGTCTTCTACATCGATGACGAGGATGTGATGCTTCACCAGGGTCAACGCCTTGCCGACCACCTTGGAAAACTCTCGGTCGGTCAGCAGCACGCGGGCGTTGCCATGGTCCAGCATGAAGGCGATGGCTTCGGCGTCCAGGCGGGTGTTGAGCGTGTTGAGCACGGCACCCGCCATGGGCACGCCGAAGTGGGCCTCCAGCATGGCCGGCACGTTGGGCAGCATGACGGCCACGGTGTCGCCCCGGCCGATGCCGCGTGCGCGCAGGGCGCTGGCCAAGCGGCAGCAACGCGCTTCGGTTTCGGCCCAGGTCTGGCGGTGCTCGCCGTAGACGATGGCCGTGCGGCGCGGGTAGACGGCCGCGGCGCGGCGCAGGAAGCTCAGAGGCGAAAGGCTGACGTGGTTGGCAGCGTTTTTCTCCAAACCGACGTCATAAGGGTTTACACTGATCATGCGGCTTTCCTTGTCGAGCACCGCCCACAAAGTTTGTGGGCCGATGACGGCCGCGATGATGGGAGACGACCTTTTCATGGCTTCCCAGCAAATGTGACGAATCTTTGCGTCGCTCCTTGGGTTCGGCCCAGCGCCACTGTGCAGCCTCACCGTGCTGCCTAAAATCGGTTGCATGCCGATGGAGCCCATCCCCACCGCTGTGACCGCCGATGTCCCCTCCGACGGCGGCAGCTGGCGCCAGCAAACCTTGCAAGCCGGCTTGGACCTGCTCGACCAGGGACTGACCGTCTTCGACTCCTCGCTGCACCTGGTGGCCTGGAACCGCGCCTTCCTGGAGCTGCTGGCCTTCCCGCCCGAGATGACGCGCGTCGGCGCGCCGTTTGAGGACTTCATTCGCTACAACGCCCAGCGAGGCGAGTACGGTGACGAGCCCGTCGAAGAGGCCGTGCGCCAGCGCGTGGACCTGGCCCTGCAGTTCCTGCCGCATGACATCGAACGCGAGCGGCCCGACGGCCGCATCTTGCACATCACCGGCCAGCCCTTGCCAGGCCACGGTTTCGTCACGCTGTACTCCGATGTCACCGAGCAGCGCCGCACAGAGCAGGCCCTGCGCCAGGCCAACCTGGAGCTGGAATCGCGCGTGCAGGCCCGCACCGCGTCGCTGCGGCGCAGCGAGCAGCAGATGCGCCTGGTCACCGATTCCATCCCCGCGCTGGTGGCCTACTTCAGCGTGGACCACGGCTACGAGTACATCAACCGCGGCTACCAGGACTGGTTTGGCCTGGACCCGCAGCGCCTGGACCGCGTCAGCGCGCGGGCCTTCCTGGGTCATGAGGTCTACGAGGGCATCCGTCCTTACATCCGGCGTGCGCTGTCCGGCGAGGGGGTGACCTTCGACTACGAGCTGTGCACACAGGCCGGTGAAGCGCTGAGCGTGCGGACCACCCTGGTGCCCGACCGCGGCCCCGACGGCAGCGTGGTGGGCTGTTTCGAGCTGACCTTCGACGTCACCGAGCAAAAGCGCTCGCAGGCCCTCATCTTGCGCGCCCAGAAGATGGAAGCCATGGGCCAGCTGGCCGGTGGCCTGGCGCACGACTTCAACAACATCCTCACCGTCATCCTCGGCAACCTCACGGCGCTGAGCGATGCCCGCCTGGGCGACGCCCTGGTGGCCGAGTACACCGAGCCGGCCATCACCGCAGCGCGCCGGGGTGCGGAGCTCATCCGCGGCTTGATGACCTTCTCGCGCCAGCAGCCCTTGCAAGCCGGTGTGGTCGATGTGGATGGCCTCGTGGCCGCGGTGGTGCGCCTGGTGCGACCGGCCTTGCCCGCCTGCCTGAGCCTGCAGGCCCACACTGGCGACGATGCCGCCTGGGTCTGGGCCGATGCCATGCAGCTGGAGAATGCACTGGTCAACCTCATCCTCAATGCGCGCGACGCCACGCCCGCCACCGGCCGCATCGACGTGTGGGTGCGGTCCTGCCAGGTCGATGCACCCCAGGCCGAGGCCCTGCAGCTGCGGGGCGGCCCGCACGTCTGCATCGAGGTCCATGACCAAGGTGTGGGGATGGACGCGGCCACGCTGGCCCGCGTGTTCGAGCCTTTCTTCACAACCAAGCGGCCGGGCTCGGGCACGGGCTTGGGCATGGCCATGGTGTATGGCTTCGTGCGGCAGTCGGGCGGGGTGGTGGACGTGCGCAGCCGACCGGGCGAGGGCACGGTGGTGAGCTTGTGGCTGCCCGCGGCCGAGTGCCCTGCCGAGCTGGCCCCCCTGGACGAGCCTGGGCCTGTGCCCGATGCTGCCCGGCTCGGAGTGGCCCTGCTGGTAGAGGACGATGCCGGTGTGCGCAAGGTCGTGCGCCGCAGCCTGCTGGACCTGGGCTACGCCGTCATCGAAGCCGGCCACGGGCAGGAGGCCCTGGAGATCCTGCGGCGCATGGACGGCATCACCTTGCTGCTCAGCGACATCATGATGCCCGGCAGCCTGGACGGCCGCGCTCTGGCCCGCGAAGCCCGCCGCGAAGGCCTGGCGCGCCAGGTGCTGCTGATGAGCGGCTGCGCCCCGGGCATGGACGCCTTGGGGGACCTGCCTGTGCTGGCCAAGCCTTTCACCACGGCCGAGCTGGCCCAGGCACTGACCGCGTTGGGCGCGATGGAGGCCGGCGCATGAATGCCTTGCCCGGCGCGCCTTTGCCGCCTGACGACAGCCGAGGCTCGCAGACGCCCGCGCTCGTCTTTGTGGTCGAGGACGACCTGGCCATTGCGCGCCTGGTGCTGTCGGTGCTGGCCGACTTCGGCTTCAACGCCGAGGGCTTCAGCACCGGTGCGGCGATGCTGCGCCGCCTGCAGACGCTCAAGCCCGACCTGTGCATCGTGGACCTCGGCCTGCCCGACATGGACGGCTTGGAGCTCATCCGCCAGATTTCTCAGCAGTCGCACGCCGGTGTGCTCATCCTCACGGGTCGGGGCCACACGGTGGACCGCGTCATGGGCTTGGAGCTGGGGGGCGACGACTACGTCACCAAGCCCTTCGAGCCGCGCGAGCTCGTGGCCCGCGTGCGCAGCATCCTGCGCCGGAGGGCGCCGCGCACGGGCCTGGTCACCGGCACGCCGCGCCGCTACGCCAGCTTCCCCGGCTGGACGCTGGACTGTGCCGCCAACCTGCTGCGTGCCGACGATGGCACCGAGCATGTGCTGGGCGTGGCCGAGGTGCAGGTGCTGCGCGCTTTCCTGGAGCGCCCGCACCAAATCCTCAGCCGCGAGCAGTTGGTCGGCCACCGCGGCCTGTCGCCCACCGACCGCAGCATCGATGTGCGCATCTCGCGCCTGCGCCGCAAGATCGAACCCGACCCGATGGAGCCGCGCACCATCAAAACGGTGTACGGCGCGGGCTATGTGTTTTCCGCGAGCGTGACGTGGTCGTGAGCCAGGGCTTGTGAAAGGCCTTGTGCTGTATGAAAATACAGTGTGCCTGACGACAATTTCACCTCAGACGACTTCACCCCCTTGCCCGACCCGCGTCGGCGCGCCGACCCGATCAAGGGACGGGGCACGGCCACGCACTTGGCGCACCGTTTCGACACGCGTCAGCGGGTGAACGATGGCGAAGGGGCTTGGCCCGAGACCGCCGATGGTGGCGGGGCGAACGATGTGGACGACGTGCCGCCCGCCCCGCGCACCGAGGTCACGCCCGAGCAGGCGCGCAGCATCCTCTCGCGCAATGATTCGCCCGACATCCCCTTCAGCCAGGCCCTCAACCCCTACCGCGGCTGCGAGCATGGCTGCATCTACTGCTACGCCAGGCCGACGCACAGCTACCTCAACCTCTCGCCAGGCCTGGACTTCGAAACCCGCCTCGTGGCCAAGGCCAATGCCGCCGAGCGGCTGAGCGTCGCCTTGCAAAAGCCTGGCCACGTCTGCAGCCCCATCAACCTGGGCTCGGCCACCGACGTGTACCAGCCCATCGAGCGCGAGTGGCGCCTGACCCGCGCACTGCTGGAGGTGCTCGGTGCTTGTCACCACCCCTTCAGCCTGGTCACGAAATCGGCCGGGGTCTTGCGCGACCTTGACCTGCTGGCCCGCGCGGCTGAGCGTCGGCTCTGCTACGTCATGGTCAGCGTCACCACGCTGGACGGGCGCTTGAGCCGCACCCTGGAGCCGCGCGCCGCCGCGCCTTGGGCTCGCCTGGACGCCGTGCGCCAGTTGGCCGAAGCGGGCGTGCCGGTGGGTGTGAACGTCGCACCCATCATCCCCTTCCTCAACGAGCCCGAGATCGAGCGCATCGTGGAGGCCGCCGCGCAGGCGGGCGCCCATGCCATCCACCACACCGTTGTGCGCCTGCCTTGGGAGGTCAACCCCTTGTTCCAGGAATGGCTGGACCACCACGTGCCCGAGCGGGCCGCGCGCATCATGGCGCGCATCCGCGAAATGCACGGTGGACGCGACTACGACGCCGACTTTCGCACCCGCATGAAGGGGCAGGGCGTTTGGGCCGAGCTCATCCGCCAGCGCGTGCGGGGTGCCGCAGCGCGCCATGGCCTGGGTCACAGTGGCCCGCACCTGGATGTCAGCGCCTTTGACCCGTCCCTGCTCAAGCCGAAGGCGCCCTGCGCCTCAGGGCCTCAAGGAAGCCTGTTCTGACGGGCCTGGGTACAGTGGCCCGAAGCTGTGGCGTTCGATGTCGGCCAGCTGGAGTTCGTCATCTGCGCACAGCGGCAACACGGGGCCTGGCAGGTCCAGTTGCTGGATGAGCTGGCGGCACAGGCCGGGGCGCTGCGTCTCGGGCAGCTGCGGGCAGTCGATGAAAAGCAGGTAGGCGCGGCGCTGGCTGTGCTCGGGCAAGCGCCGCGTCACCAGCCAGGCGCGCTCGATGGCCGAGTGCCAGCCGAGCGCGGTGCGCACATCGTCCACTTCCAACTCGTTGAGGTCGTGTCGAGACAGGTGCTGGAACCACGGCGGCGTGCACAGGGCGTCCCACACCGCATCGTCCTGGGCTTGGGCGTCCTTGAGGCGTTGGCGCCAGAGCTTGAGGCCGACATCGTCCATCGCGGTGCCGGGCGCGGGGCGCTCCAGCCAGGCCACAGCACGGCGCGCGGCCCAGCTGCGGTGGTCGTCACCTGCTTGCCACAGGCGCTCCAGCCAGCCCAGGCGCTCGGCCAGCGCAGCGTCTTCGCGCACCGACACCAGGCCCCGCAACGCGCCTGTGTGAGCGGGGTTGCGCGCCAGCACCTGCGCGTACAGGGCGCCGACGTCCACTTCGCTGTGCAGGCGGCGCTCACAGGCGGCCCACATCGTCAGTTCCTCACTGCCCAGGCTGTCGGCGCGTTCGCGCCAGCCTTTCACTCTGGCTTTGAGGCTTTGCTGGCGTTGGTGATGGGCCTTCCAGGTGCTGGCGCGGTCGCGGCACCAGGCCTGATCGAAGCGCTGCACCCAGGCGTCGGCTTGCGGGCCCAGCAGGCCCAGGGCGCTTTTGCGTGACCACGTGGGCAAGCGCGCCGGTGCCGACAAGGCGCTCAAGCGCTCTTTCAGCACGGGATGGGTGTCGTCCACATGGCTCAGTTGCCGCAGGGCCTGGCGCAGGGCGTCGTGCGCGAAGGCGTCTTCTGGCGGCGAGGCCAGCAGGTGGCGCAAGGCCTTCAGTGGGCCTTGGGGCAAAGGCTGCTCGGTGGCGCCTTGCCAGTGCTGGCGCCAGAAGTGCTCGGCCATCCAGCTGGACTTGACCTCGATCTCCACCAGCGCGGCCCCGGCGGTCTCGGCGCCCACCAGGCGCGCGGAGATGCGGTCGGCCTCGTACTCGTCCTGGCGGGCCAGGGCGAAGCTGCGCGCCAGGAAGCGCGGCACATACCAAGCCATGAAGCGGCGGTTGAGCCAGGCGGCCGCGCCGTCGTCTTCGGCGAGGTGCTCGTTCATGCGCATCCAGCTCAGGCGGGTGCGGTAGATCCAGGCGGCGAAGCGGCCATGGTTGCCGCGCAGGTGGCCGTATTCGTGGGCCAGCACGGCGCTCAGGCGGGGCACGTCCAGCGCCATCATCATCGGCAGGCCGATGCGCAGGCGGTTCACCGGCGCACCCACCAGGCCGAAGCGCGGCACCTGCGAGATGCTGGCGTTGAAGCGGTCGTCCAGCCAGACCTCGTCGAGGCGGGGGCCCTTCACCTTGCGGCGCACTTGCGCCAGCAGCTTGAACAAGGCTGGGGCTTGTTCGGGCGTCAGGCGGTGCCCATCAGGGGTGGCGTCCAGGCGCACCCACAGCGCGCGCAGGCTCGTCCAGCCCAGGCCGATGGCGCCCAGCAGCAAGAAGACCCAGGCCATGCGGGCATGGCCCGAGGTGAGGTGCCGCAAGGCCCACAGGCCCACCGCAGCGGCGGCGGCCAGGCTGCCTGCGATCCAGGCGTGGCCCAACGCCGCGAACAAGGCCACGCGGCGGCGGTAGCCTGCCGGGTCTTCGGCACTCAGGTACTCGTTGACGCGGACGTGGTGGACGAAGTCGGCGTGGTCCATGCGGCTTCCCCGGCATTGGTCGTTGTTCGCCGAGATTGAAGCACGCAGGGCCCCGCCTGTGCACGACTAGAATCACGGGTTACGTTCCTCTTTTTGCACGACCATGTCCAAAACCGCAAAAGCCACCAAAGCACCTGCCACCACGGCCCCGGTCAATCAGGCCGTCAAGGCCGTCAAGGCTGCACAGCCCGTCAAGCCCGCCAAGTCCGTGAAGGCTGTCGCGCCCGCTGCAACCAGCGCCCCTGTGGTGGCCAAGAAGGCTGGCCAGGGCGTCAAGAAGGTCGTGCTGGCCTACTCGGGTGGCCTGGACACCTCCATCATCCTGAAGTGGCTGCAAGACGAATACGGCTGTGAAGTCGTCACCTTCACCGCCGACATCGGTCAGGGCGAAGAGATTGAACCCGCACGCGCCAAGGCGCTGAAGATGGGCATCAAGCCCGAGAACATCTTCATTGAAGACCTGCGCGAAGAATTCGTGCGCGACTTCGTCTTCCCCATGTTCCGCGCCAACGCGCTGTACGAAGGCGAGTACCTGTTGGGCACCTCCATTGCCCGCCCGCTGATCGCCAAGCGCCTGATCGAGATCGCCAAGAAGACCAAGGGCGATGCCATCTCGCACGGCGCCACCGGCAAGGGCAACGACCAGGTCCGCTTTGAGCTGGGCGCCTACGCGCTGCTGCCGGGCGTGAAGGTCATCGCACCGTGGCGCGAGTGGGACCTGCTGAGCCGCGAAAAGCTGCTGGCCTACGCCGACAAGCACGGCATCCCCGTGGACTTCAAGAAGCGCAAGGGCGGCGCCCCGTACTCGATGGACGCCAACTTGCTGCACATCAGCTACGAAGGCGGCGTGCTGGAAGACCCGAACTTCGAGCCCGAAGCCAACATGTGGCGCCTGACCAATTCGCCCGAGAAGGCCCCCAACAAGCCCCAGGTGATCGAGCTGACCTACGCCAAGGGTGACGTCGTCGCCATCGACGGCGTGAAGATGTCGCCGGCCACCGTGCTGACCAAGCTGAACGAAATCGGCGGCAAGCACGGCATCGGCCGCCTCGACAAGGTCGAGAACCGCTACGTCGGCATGAAGAGCCGCGGCTGCTACGAAACCCCGGGCGGCACCATCCTGCTGAGCGGCCACCGCGCCATCGAATCCATCACCCTGGACCGCGAAGTCCTGGCGCTGAAGGACGACCTGATGCCGCGTTACGCCCGCATGATCTACAACGGCTACTGGTTCAGCCCCGAGCGTGAGCTGCTGCAAGGCCTGATCGACAAGAGCCAGGAAACTGTCAACGGCACCGTCAAGCTCAAGCTGTACAAGGGCACCATCCTGGTGGTGGGTCGCGAGTCCAAGACCGACAGCCTGTTCGACGCCAAGATCTCGACCTTCGACGACGACGGCGGCGCTTACAACCAGGCCGACGCGGCCGGCTTCATCAAGCTCAACGCCCTGCGCCTGCGCATCGGTGCCAACGTGAAGGCCCAACGCAGCGCCTCGGCCAAGGCCAAGCCGGCTGCCAAGCCGGCTGCCAAGAAGGCCATCGCTGCCAAGTCCGCCAAGTAACCCCCTGGAGATCGCACCCATGACCACCACTTCCCTGGCCGGCACCGTGGCCACCCAAGCCAACGTGTACTTTGACGGCAAGTGCGTCTCGCACACCGTGACCCTGGCCGACGGCGTGCGCAAGTCGGTTGGCGTCATCCTGCCGGCGACGCTGACCTTCAACACCGGCGCCCCCGAAATCATGGAGACCGTGGCTGGCCGTTGCAGCATCAAGCTCAAGGGCGAAAGCGAGTGGAAGAGCTACGGCCCCGGCGAAAGCTACAACGTGCCTGGCGATTCGTCCTTTGAGATCAAGGTCGAGGGCGAGGCTTACCACTACATCTGCCACTTCGGCTGATGTGCCCTTGAGGTGCATGGCCCACCGGCTGTGGTCGGCACCATGAAAAAAGCCGCTGTGTTCGCAGCGGCTTTTTTGTGCCTGTGTTCTTGGCGATGTGCGCTCAGAACTTCGGCGGCGGCAGCTCGTCCGGGTCCACCACATCGCAGTCCATGCGGACGGTGCCGATGAGGTCGTCGTTGAAGTCCAGCAGCTGGCCTTCGAGGCTGCCGTCCTGGCGGTCGATGGACAAGCGGATGGTGGCCAGGCGCTTGAGGTTGGGTTGCCAGACGACCCAGTACCCGCGCAGCCAGTCTTCGAGGTACCGCGTGCCCGGCTGACGCAGCTTGTACAGCATCGTGTAGGCCACGGGCGTGGGTGTGTAATGCAGGCGCTCCCCCACGGGCAAGACATTGGAGCGCTGGATCAGCGCCATGTTGTTGCTGTCCCGCAGGGCGAGCTCCAGCTGCGAGGCCTTGGACTTGCCCGCGGCCGTCAGCTGCCCGCTGCACTTGAGGTAGAGGTTGTATTCGGCGGCCGATGCCGCGCCGATGGAAGTCCCCCAGACCAGCAGGGCCGTGGCCAGGCCACGCAGGGTGAGTGGTGCGCGCATCTGGGGCTCCTGCTTCAGGTCATTTCTTGGTGGACGATTTGCCCGAGGACTTGGTGGCCGGTTTCGGGTTGTTCGCGGCATCGACTTCCTTGGAGGCAGCCGTCTCGCCGCCCGACACACCCAGTCGACCGCCCGTGCCCAGACCCCCCTTGACGGTTTGGGCCTTGTAGTTGCGCAGCGCCTTGACCATCTGGTTGAAGGAGTCGGCGAACGCGGACGTGATGACCTTGCCTTCCGGCGTCTTGGCGAAACCGCCACCGCCGCCGAAGCCGCCGCCACCGAAGGCCGCGCCAAAGATGCCGAAGTCGAAGTTGCCTGCCGTGCCTTCCGCTGCCGCGATTTGCACGCCGGAACGGTTGTCGATCAGCAGCAGGGTGGTGGAGGCTTCGTTCTTGCTCATGCTGCCAGCCACCAGGCCGAGCACACCGAGGCCACCGCCGAAGCCGCCGCCGAAGCCGCTGGCGCCACCGGTCTTGCCCGAGAACTGGATGGACGGGCTCATGGTGTAGTCGGCTGCGACCATCTGGCCCTTCTGGAAGTTGCTGCCGGCGCGGCTTTCCTCGCCACGGGCGAACTCGCGCTCACGCATCATGTTGTTGAGCGACTTGCCGCGCTCCACGATGACGAAGCAGTTGGATTGCTGGATCATCAGGCGCAGCACCGGCGTGGTCGAACCCAGGCGGTACTGCTGCAGGGTGATGTACCAGGGCGCGTTCGTGTCTTCTTCAATGGCCAGGGTGCCCAGCGATTCTGGGCAGCGTTCCAGGGAGCTGTTGTTGTTCTCGGCCGTGCCGCCGCCTGCAGCGCCGCTGACCGTGCCCTTGTTGCCGCCCAGCGAGGGGTCGGTGGCGCAGCCCGACATGAGGGCCATGGCGGCGGCCAAGGTCAGGGTCAGGGCAGACAGCCCCAAGGAGGAACGATTGCGGACGCTGGACATGGGTTCTCCTGAAACAAAGGCAACACAAAGCGGCATTTCGCCGCAGTGTAGCGTTTGAAGATGTCACATCCAAGCGCTGTCGATGCCTTGTCGAAGCACCCCCCTAGATCACCACTGGTTCGGGCTCCAGGCGGATGCCAAACCTGCCGTACACGCTCTCCTGGATGGCGCGCGCCAGCGTCACCACTTCAGCGCCGCGGGCGTCACCGCGGTTGACCAGCACCAAGGCTTGCTTCTCGTAGACACCAGCCTGGCCCACGGTCTTGCCCTTCCAGCCGCAGGCATCGATCATCCAGCCTGCAGCCAGCTTGAAGTTGCCGTCGGGCATGGGGTAGTGGACGATCTCCGGGTCGCGCTGGATGATGTCGCGGCACTGCTCCGGCGTCACCACCGGGTTCTTGAAGAAGCTGCCGGCATTGCCAATGACGGCCGGGTCGGGCAGCTTGGCGCGGCGCACGGCCACCACCCAATCGAAGATCTGGCGGGCGCTGGGCGCGGTGATGCCGGTCTCGGCGACCTTGCGCTCCAGCTCGGCGTAGCCCAGCATGGGCTGCCATGGGCGCGGCAGGCGCAGGCGCACCCGCGTGATGACGGTCTTGCCGGCCAGGGCCTGCTTGAAGAGGCTGTCGCGGTAGTCGAAGCGGCAGCTCGCGCCATCCAGCGTGATGGTGCGGCCCGTCATGAGGTCCACCGCGTCCAGGGACTCGAAGCGGTCTTTCAACTCGATGCCATAGGCACCGATGTTCTGCACGGGCGCCGCGCCCACGGTGCCGGGGATCAGGGCCATGTTCTCCAGGCCGGGCAAGTCGTTGTCCAGGCACCAGCTCACCAGGTCGTGCCAGCGCTCGCCGGCGCCGGCTTCGACGATCCAGGCGTCTTCGCGCGTTGCCAGCAGGCGCAGGCCCGGCACCTCGACCTTCAGCACGACGGGCTTGAGGTCATGTGTGAGGATCAGGTTGCTGCCGCCGCCCAGGATGAACTTCGGGGCATGGCCCAGTTCGGGGTCATCGACCACGCGCCGCACGTCCGCCTCGCTGCGGATGCGCACCAGCGTGTGCGCCATGCAGGGCAGGGCGAAGGTGTTGTAAGGCTTGAGATTGACGCCGTGTTCGACGGCCAGGGCGCTGTGCATGCGAGAATTTTCGCAGACAACAGACGCAGCAGACCCTCCTGGAGAACACACATGCCCAGTTTTGACACCAAGCTCGACCCCAACCTGGACGCCGTCGGCAACGCCGTGGACACCACCTCCAAGGAGATCGGCACCCGCTTCGACTTCAAGGGCACCAGCGCCGCCGTCGAATTCAAGAAGAAGGAAAAGGAAATCATCGTCTTCGGCGACAGCGATTTCCAGATCGACCAGGTTCGCGATGTGCTCTACAACAAGCTGACCAAGCAGAAGGTGGACATCCGCTTCATGGACGTTGGCAAGGTCGAGAAAATCGGTGGGGACAAGGTCAAGCAGGTGGTCAAGGTCAAGGCTGGCATCGAGGCCGAACTGGCCAAGCGCATCACCAAGCTCATCAAGGACAGCAAGATCAAGGTCAATGCGAGCATCCAGGGCGAGGAAGTGCGCATCCAGGGCACCAAGCGCGATGACCTGCAGGCCGCACAGGCCCTGATCCGCAAAGACATCGACGACGTGCCGCTGGACTTCGGCAACTACCGCGACTGAGCCAGGGCCGGCCGCTCGCGGCCGGCAAGAACGCTGCACCACGCAGCCCATGGACACAACAGGGGGATGGCTGTGAAGGTGAATGACGCGGATCGCGTGGAGGGTGCCCGTGGCGCCCGGCGGCTGAGCGTTGCCTGGCTCTTGAGCTTGTCGCTGGCGAGCGCGCCAGCCTGGGCCCAGAGCGTGGCCATGACCGGCAGCATGGGCAGCAAGGCTTTGCTGGTGGTCAATGGTGGCGCGCCCAAGGCCCTTGCGGCCGGTGACGCCCATCAGGGCGTGAAGGTGCTCAGCGTCGGGGCCGATCAGGCCACGGTGGAGGTGGGCGGCAAGCGCCAGACGGTGACCCTGGGTGGCGCGCCGGTCAGTGTGGGCGGCGGCGGTGGCGGGGGCGGCGGCAGCCAGATCGTGCTGACGGCCAGCTCAGGCGGCCACTTCCTGACACTGGGCAGCATCAACGGGCGCAGCGTGCAGTTCATGGTGGACACCGGCGCCACCAGCGTGGCCATGGGGGCCGACGACGCGCGCCACATGGGCATCGACTTCGAGAAGGCCCCGCGCCTGGCCGGCAGCACGGCCAATGGCACGGTCTGGATGTACCGCGTCAAGCTGCGCTCGGTGCGCATCCAGGACGTGGAGGTGAACGAAGTGGACGCGGTCGTGGTGCCGCAGGGCATGCCGCACGTGCTGCTGGGCAACAGCTTCCTGACGCGTTTTCAGATGAAGCGCGACAACGACGTGATGACGCTGACGCGGCGGTACTGAGGACCGCGCGCGGCGTCAGGCGGCGCGCTGCGCGCCATGGCCTTGGCCATCCGCGCGCCCCTGCCGGCCGTGACTTCGGCGCTGCAGTTGGGTCAGCTCGACCGGGTCGTGGGCGCAAAACAGCGTGACCTCGTCGCCATGGGCTTGTTTGAGCGCGTGCAGGCGTTGCTGGTTGGCGCGGCGCTGGACGCCATCCATCTGCACCAGGTTCTGGAACACCTTCAGGCCGAAGGTGCAGTGCGGGTCGGCGTCCATTTCACCTCGGTAGAAATAGGCGTCGCCACAGTGCAACAGCCAGCCCTCGTCGGTGCGCACGGCCACGCCGCAGTGGCCCTGGGTGTGGCCGGTCAGTGGCACCAGCAGCACTTCTTCGTCGGTGTCGGGCAGCGCGCGGATGGCGTCGAAGCCCAGCCACCGCTCACCGCTCACCGTGTGCTCGGCCCACTTTGGCCCGTGCGCCCACTGTGCCGGAACGTAGCGGCCCTTTTCCTGCAGGCTGGCACGCGCCGTGGCGGCTTGCAACTCGCGGGTGAAGACGTGCACCTGGGCTTGTGGGAAGTCGCCCAGGCCGCCGGCGTGGTCGAGGTCGAGGTGGGTGGGCACGATGTGCTGCACGTCGCGCGGGTCCAGACCCAGCTCGCGGATCTGGTGCAGTGCCGTTTCCTGCATCAGCAGGCGAGGGCGCGTGACCGCGTTGAACAGGGTGCCCAGGCGCCCCGGGTGGGCCACATCGCCCGTGCCCAGGCCCGTGTCCACCAGGATCAGGCCGTTGCGCCCCTCGATGAGCAGGCAGTGGCAGCACATGTGCCCCGAGGCCAGCCAGCCGCCGTCGCCATTGATCAAACGACGCCCGAGCGGGCACATGGAGCCGCAATTCAGGTGGTGCACGCGCATGCCGTCAACGCAGGAAGCCGAGGTGATGTGCATCATGGCAGCACAATCGGGGTTTGACCAGCGTCTGTCTTTGCCTGCCATGCCTCCCCGCACCCGCCTGCCTGCCGGCCACGAACTCCTCTCCCAGATCCTGTTTGCCCAGGGCTTCGGCGAGCGCCGCGTTTGCGACGGCCTCGTCCTCAAAGGGCTGGTGAAGGTGAATGGCGAGGTGGTGGACGACCCCGATGCCGTCTTTCCCGAAGACCGCCTGGTGCTCGACGTCGATGGCCTGCCCTGGGTGACCCACGTCCAGGCCCTGGTGATGCTGCACAAGCCGGCCGGCTACGAGTGCTCGCTGAAGCCGGGCGCCTGGCCGGGCGTGCACAACCTGCTGCCCGTGCCGCTGCGCCGACGGGGCCTGCAGCCCGTGGGTCGGCTCGACCAGGACACCACCGGCCTGCTGCTGCTGACCGATGACGGCCCCTTGCTGCACAAGTTGACCTCGCCGAAGAAGAACGTGCCCAAGGTCTATGAAGTGAGCTGCAAACACCCGGTCACGCAGGCCATGTGCGACAAGTTGCTCAAGGGCGTGGTGCTGGACGATGACCCGGAGTCCGTTGCCGCCCATGCCGCCGAGCGCATCTTGCCGCCTTCGATGGACGGCGCGCCGTCAGCAGCCGATGCCGAAACCCTGCACCTGCGCCTGACCTTGTTGCAAGGCAAGTACCACCAGGTCAAGCGCATGGTGGCCGCCGTGGGCAACCGCGTCGAGGGTCTGCACCGCAGCAGCATCGGCCGCCTGGCCCTGCCTGAGGACCTGCCCGTGGGGCAATGGCGGTGGGTGGAAGACACCGCTGTCGTGCTGCCCTGACCGCAGCCCTGATAATCTGACCCCATGCAAGTCTTTCGCGGGTTCCACCATGCGGCACTGGCCCCAGCCTGTGCCCTGACGATCGGCAATTTCGATGGCGTCCACCGGGGACACCAGGCCATGCTCGCCTTGCTGCGCAACGAGGCCCAGCACCGCGGCTTGCCTGCCACCGTGCTGACCTTTGAGCCGCACCCGCGCGACTATTTCGCTGCCTTGTCGGGCAAGCCGGAGCTGGCGCCCAGCCGCATCGCCACCCTGCGCGACAAGCTCTCTGAGTTGGAGCGCTGCGGGGTCGATCAGGTTGTCATCCTGCCGTTTGACCAGGCGCTGGCTTCTCTCAGCCCTGACGCTTTCATCCAGCAGGTCATCGAGGACGGCCTGCATGCCCGCTACGTGCTGGTGGGCGATGACTTCCGCTTCGGCGCCAAGCGCGCCGGCGACTACGCCATGCTGGACGCTGCCGGCCAGGCCCGCGGCTTCGATGTGGCCCGCATGATGAGTTACGAGGTGCATGGCGTGCGCGTGTCTTCCTCGGTGGTGCGTGAGGCCTTGACCGCCGGCGACATGGCACGCGTGGCCGCCCTCCTCGGGCGGCCTTACACCGTCAGCGGCCACGTGGTGCACGGCGCCAAGCTCGGCCGCAGTCTGGATTGCCGCACGCTGAACGTCCGATTTGGCCATGACAAGCCGGCCACCAGCGGCATCTTCGTGGTCCGCACCCACGGCTTGGACGGACAGGCGCTGGAAGGCGTGGCCAGCCTGGGCGTGCGCCCCACGGTGGAAGACGCCGGGCGCGTGCTGCTGGAGGTCCATTGCTTCGATTGGCCCGCTGCGCTGGGCAGCGAAGGGGGCTACGGTAAAATCGTGCGCGTGGAACTCCTGCACAAACTCCGAGACGAAGCCCGCTACGACGGGCTGGACGCCCTGCAGGCGGCCATCCACAAGGACATCTCCGACGCCAAGGCCTTTTTCCAGGCCCAGCATCGCCAGACCTCGCGCGACCGAATTTGACGCGGGCTGACGACCCGTCGGCGCAGGCCGGTGGACAGCCCGCACACGTCGCCCCTGCTGCGCCACGTCGGAAGGTGCCGCTCCCCCTGCTTTCAGACCCGCGCCGGACGCGCCTGCCCTTTGCAGCGCCCGCGACGGGTCTGGTTTGACCGAGATCGCCATGAGCCAAGACAAGTCCCCCAAGGCCGACAAGCCGAACAAGAGCGGTGGCGCCGATGCCGCGGAATCCAAGTACCGCGCCACGCTGAACATGCCCGACACCCCCTTCCCGATGCGCGGCGACCTGCCCAAGCGCGAAGCGGGTTGGGTGGCCGAGTGGGAGGCCCAGGGCATCTACGGCAAGCTGCGCGCCGCCCGCCAGGGTGCGCCGAAGTTCGTGCTGCACGATGGCCCGCCCTACGCCAATGGCGTCATCCACATCGGGCACGCGGCCAACAAGATCCTGAAAGACATGATCGTCAAGGCGCGTCAGCTGGCCGGCTTCGATGCCAGCTATGTGCCCGGCTGGGACTGCCATGGCCTGCCGATCGAGAACCAGATCGAGAAGACCTTCGGGCGCAACCTCAGCCGCGACGAAGTCCAGGCCAAGGCCCGTGTTTATGCCGCCGAGCAGATCGACGGCCAGCGCAACGACTTCAAGCGCCTGGGCGTGCTGGGCGACTGGTCTCGCCCTTACCGCACGATGGACTTCGGCAACGAGGCCAACGAGATCCGCGCGTTGAAAAAGATCATCGAACGCGGCCATGTGTACCGTGGCTTGAAGCCCGTCTACTGGTGCTTCGATTGCGGCTCCTCGCTGGCCGAGTTCGAGATCGAGTACGCCGACAAGAAGTCGCAGACGCTGGACGTGGCCTTCCTGAGCGCCGAGCCCGAGCGCCTGGCCGCCGCTTTTGGCCTCGACAGCCTGAGCGCATTGTCCAAAGACGCCTTCGCCGTCATCTGGACGACCACCGCGTGGACCATCCCAGCCAACCAGGCGCTGAACGTGCATCCCGAGCTGAGCTATGCCCTGGTGGACACGCCCAAGGGCTTGCTGGTGCTGGCTGAGGCGTTGGTCGAGAAGGCCATTGAGCGCTATGGCTTCGCGGCCGAAGAATGCAAAGTCATCGCCACCACCACCGGCGCCAAGCTGGAACACTTGAAGTTCAAGCACCCGCTGGCACACGTGGACAAGGGCTATGACCGCACCAGCCCCGTGTACCTGGCCGACTACGTCAGCGCCGAAGATGGCACGGGCATCGTGCATGCCGCGCCCGCTTATGGCGTGGACGACTTCAACTCCTGCATCGCGCATGGCCTGAAGTTCGACGACATCCTCAACCCGGTGCAGGGCAATGGCGTGTATGAGGCCGATCTGCCGCTGTTCGGTGGCCAGCACATCTGGAAGGCCGCCCCCGTGGTGCTGGAGACCCTGCGCGAGCACGGCCGTCTGCTGGCCAGCAAGGACATCGTCCACAGCTACCCGCACTGCTGGCGCCACAAGACGCCGGTCATCTTCCGCGCTGCGGCCCAATGGTTCGTGCGCATGGACGAAGAAGACGGTGGCAACAAGGGTGTGTTCACGGTCGAGAAGCCGCCCAAGACCCTGCGCCAGACCGCGCTCGACGCCATTGACCAGACCACGTTCTACCCCGAGAACGGCCGCGCCCGCCTGCGCGACATGATCGCCAACCGGCCCGACTGGTGCATCAGCCGCCAGCGCAACTGGGGCGTGCCGCTGCCTTTCTTCCTGCACAAGGTCACGGGCGAGCTGCACCCCGACACGCTGGCCTTCATGGACCGCGCTGCGGCCTTGGTGGAGCAGGGCGGCGTCGAGGCCTGGGCCAAGCTCGATGTGGCCGAGTGGTTGGGCGAGCAAGCGGGTGACTACAGCAAGTCCACCGACATCCTCGACGTCTGGTTCGACTCCGGCACCACCTTTTTCCACGTGCTCAATGGCGAGCGCGGCAGCCACGCGCATGCGGGCCACATCAGCGGCCCGGAAGCCGACCTCTACCTCGAAGGCCACGACCAGCACCGCGGCTGGTTCCACAGCTCGCTGCTGGCCGCTTGCGCCATCTACGGCCGCGCGCCCTACAAGGGCCTGCTGACGCACGGCTTCACTGTGGACGGCCAGGGCCGCAAGATGTCCAAGTCCTTGGGCAACACGGTCGCGCCGCAGGAAATCAGCAACAAGATGGGCGCGGAAATCATCCGCCTGTGGGCCGCTTCGACCGACTATTCCGGCGACCTGGGCATCGACGACAAGATCCTCGCCCGCGTGGTGGACGGCTACCGCCGCATCCGCAACACCCTGCGCTTCCTGCTGGCCAACACATCCGACTTCAACCCGGCCACCGATGCCGTGCCGGTGAACGAGCTGCTGGAAATCGACCGCTACGCGCTGGCCCGTGCCGCGCAGCTGCAGGCCGACATCCTGGCCCACTATGAGCGCTACGAGTTCCACCCCGTGGTGGCCAAGCTGCAGGTGTACTGCTCCGAAGACCTGGGCGCCTTCTACCTCGACATCCTCAAAGACCGCCTCTACACCAGCGCCGCGGGCAGCCAGGCCCGCCGCTCGGCACAGACCGCGCTGTGGCAGATCACGCACGCCATGCTGCGCTGGATGGCCCCGTTCCTGAGTTTCACGGCGGAAGAAGCGTGGAAGGTGTTCGACGCCGGTCGCAGCCAGACCGACACCATCTTCACGGAAACCTATTGGGACTTCCAGGGCGCCGACGCCCAGACCGAGCTGCTGGCCAAATGGGCCCGCATCCGCGGCCTGCGCGAAGAAGCCAACCGCCGCATCGAAGACGTCCGCACGCGTGGCGACGTGGGCGCGTCCTTGCAGGCGAACCTGTTCATCACCATCGGCACGCAAGACGAACAAGGCGCGCGCCTCCTGGCCGACCTGCGCAGCCTGGGCGATGACCTCAAGTTCGTGCTGATCGTCTCGGGCGTGGAGCTGGCCGAAGGGCACAGCACGCAGATCGAGGTCAACCCGTCGAAGGCGGTCAAGTGCGAGCGCTGCTGGCATTACCGCGACGACGTCGGCGTCAACCCCGAGCACCCGACGATCTGCGGCCGCTGCGACAGCAACCTGCACGGCGCCGGCGAACACCGCGAGCACGCTTGACCATGGCCAGCCGATCTGCCAAAGCTTCGCTGATGCCCTGGTTGGGCATCGCCTTCCTCATCATCCTCGCCGACCAATTCACCAAAGTGCTCATCGTGGGTGCCTATGAGCTGGGTCACAGCCACGCGGTCACGTCCTTCTTCAACATCGTGCGCGTGCACAACACGGGGGCGGCGTTCTCGTTCCTGGCGCATGCGGGGGGCTGGCAGCGCTGGTTCTTCGTGGGCCTGGGCGCGGTGGCCACGGGCTTCATCGTGTGGATGCTGCGCCAGCACGGGGGGCAGCGCCTGTTCGCCTGGGCGCTGTCCTTGATTCTGGGCGGCGCGATCGGCAACGTCATCGATCGCCTGGTGCACGGCTACGTCGTTGACTTCCTCGACTTCCACTGGGCCTTCCTGGCACCGATGTTCCCCGGCGGGCACTTCCCGGCCTTCAACATCGCTGACTGTGGCATCAGCATCGGCGCGGCTTTGCTGATCGTCGACGAGCTGCGGCGGGTGCGGAGGGGTTGACTCGGATTCCGCATACCTTCAGGCGATCTTCGTCCAAGGACGCGGCCGGCTTGTGACCGCGCTGCATTTACGATCGGGCACCTTGTTTGCCTGACCGTCCATGCCTTCCCTGACTTCTCACCGCTGGCGCGTCGCTGGTGCGATCGCAGCCTTCGCTTGCCTTGGCCTGGGTGCGGCGTTCCTGTGGCCGCAGTCGACGTCCATGGCGCAGAAGGCGGCCGGTGGCAAGGCGCCACCGCCGGTGCCTGTCAAAGTGGCCACCGTGCGGGTGCAGGACCAGGCCTTGTCGCTCAGCGCGGTGGGACAGGTTCAGGCCGCGCGGCAGGCGGTGGTGAAGTCCCGCATCGACGGGCTGCTGACCGAGGTGAATTTCACCGAGGGACAGCAAGTGCGCCAGGGCCAGGTGCTGGCCCGCCTCGATGACCGCAGCCTGCGCGCCCAAGTGGCCCAGGTCGAGGCCGAGTTGCGCCGCCTGCAAGCCCAGCTGGCGCTGGCGCAGCTGGACCTTCAGCGCTACCAGGACCTGGCCGCGCAGTCGGCCGTGTCCACGCAGCAGCGCGACCAGCAGCAGGCCCAGGTGGCGCAGTTGCAGGCTCAGGTTCAGTCGCAGCAGGCGAGCTTGCGCCAGATCCAGACCCAGCTGTCCTATACCGTGATCACCGCGCCGTTCAGCGGGCGCGTCGGCTTGCGCCTGGTCGATGTGGGCAACATCGTGCGGCCGCTGGACGCCCAAGGCATCGTCACCCTGGCGCAGACCGAGCCTTTGATGGTGGTGTTCAGCGTGCCGCAAACCCGCTTGAGCGATGTGCGCGAGGCCATCGCCCAGCCCCAAGGTGCTGCGGTGAGCGTGGCCGAGCGCGAGGGCGGCCCGGCGTTGGCCAAGGGGCGCTTGCGTTCGGCCGACAACGCCGTGGATGCGGGCACAGGTTCCTTGAAACTGAAGGCCGAGTTGGCGCCCTCGCAGGAGCGAGGTGCTCGCCTCTGGCCGGGCCAGTTCGTGACCGTTCAACTCGACACGGGTGCCATTGCGGGGGCCTTGACCGTGCCGGCCACCGCCGTCCAGCGCGGCCTGAAGGGGCCGTTCGTGTGGCGCGTGGCGAAAGCCGATGGCAGCCCTCAGGCGCAGATGGTGCCGGTGCAGCCGCGTTGGCAGTCCGACACCTGGGTGGTGGTGGCGCCTCACGCCGATGGCCTGAAGCCGGGAGACCAAGTGGTGGTCGATGGCCAGTCTCGTCTCAAGCCCAAGGCGATGGTCAAGGTGCTGACCGCGCCCTCGGCCCGCCAGCCGTGAGCGACGGAGCCCCGACATGAGCCTCGCGTCCCAAACCGCAGCGCCGACCCCGCCCCCAGCCCCTCCCATCACGCCCACCGTCAGCCGGGTCAATGGCCTGTCTGCCTGGTGCATTGCTCACCCGGTGGCCACCGTCTTGCTGACCCTGGCCCTGGTGCTGTTGGGCCTGTTCGCCTTCCCGCGCCTGCCGGTCGCGCCCTTGCCGCAGGCCGATTTTCCGACCCTCCAGGTCAGTGCCCGTCTGCCGGGTGCCAGTCCTGAGACCATGGCCTCTGCCGTGGCCACGCCACTGGAGGTGGCTTTGAGCGGTGTGCCGGGCGTCACCGAGATGTCGTCCACCAGCTCGCTGGGCAGCGTCTCCATCACCCTGCAGTTCACGCTGAAGAAGAACATCAACGAGGCCGCGCAAGAGGTGCAGTCGGCCCTCAACGCGACGGCAGGGCGCTTGCCGCTGGGCATGCCCTCGCCCCCCACCTGGCGCAAGGTCAACCCGGCCGACGGCCCCATCCTCATCCTCAAGATGCAGTCCGAGGTGCTGAGCATGACCGAGCTCAGCGACCTGGCCGAGACCGTGCTGTCGCGGCGCCTGAGCCAGATCGATGGCGTGTCCGAGGTCGCGATCTCCGGGCAGCAAAAGCCGGCCATCCGCATCCAGGCGTCGCCCGCCCGGCTGGCGGCACACGGCCTGAGCCTGGCCGACATCCGCGCCGCGGTGCAGAAAGCCAGCGTCAACCAGCCCAAAGGCGCTCTGGTCGGCGAGGGCCGCAGCAGCACCTTGGCCACCAACGACCAGCTCTTCAGCCCGGCCGACTATGAGGCCCTCACTGTCATTGACCGCAACGGCGTGCCCGTGCGCGTGGGCGATGTGGCCAAGGTCGTGGCTGGGGCTGAGACCGATTACGTGCGCGCCTGGCAGGACGGCAAGCAAGGCCTGGGCATCATCGTGCGTCGCCAGCCCGACGCCAACATCGTGGAGACGGCCGACCGCGTGCAGGCGGCACTGCCTGAACTGGCCAGCCGCATGCCTGCCAGCGTCACGGTCGAGGTGCTCAACGACCGCACGCGCACCATCCGTTCCTCGCTCAAGGAGGTCGAGGTCACGCTGATCCTGACCTTCGTGCTGGTGGTCGTGGTGATGGGCGCCTTCTTGCGCCAGGTCTCGGCCACCGTCATCGTCACTGCGGTGCTGGGGGTGTCCATGATCGCCACCATCGCGGCCATGGAACGCCTGGGCTTCAGCCTCAACAACCTCACGCTGGTGGCGCTCATCATCGCCATGGGCTTTGTGGTGGACGACGCCATCGTGGTGGTCGAGAACATCCACCGCCATCTGGAGTTGGGCGAGCCCATGAGAGAGGCTGCGCTGAAGGGCGCCAGCGAGGTGGGCTTCACTGTGGTGTCGATCAGCGTGTCGCTGGTGGCGGCCTTCATCCCCCTGCTGTTCATGGGCGGCGTGGTGGGTCGCTTGTTCAGCGAGTTCGCCGTCACGGTCACGGCAGCCATCGCGGTGTCGGTGCTGACCTCGCTCACGCTGGCGCCGATGCTGGCCTCGCGCTGGATGTCGCGTGCGCCCACGCACCACGAGGGCGACTGGGTGCAGCGTTTGATCGACGGCTACGGCCGATCCTTGGGCTGGGCCTTGAACCACTCGTGGCTGATGCTGGCGGTGTTCTTCGCCACCATGGCACTGGCCGTGGTGAGCTATGTGCTCATCCCCAAAGGCTTCTTCCCGCTGCAGGACACGGCCTTCGTGTTTGGCACCACGCAGGCAGCGCAAGACGCCTCCTTCGAGACCATGGTCGAGAAGCACACGGCGTTGGCCAAGATCCTCGACAAGGACCCTGCCGTGCTGGGCTACAACCAGGTCATCGGTGCCACCGGCGGTGGCGGCAGTGGCAACCTCTCGAGTGGCCGCTTCTTCATCGTGCTCAAGGACCGTGCCGACCGCGATGTGTCTGCACAAGGATTCATCGACCGCCTTCGGCCCAAGATGGCGCAGGTGCCGGGCATCACGATGTTCATGCGCGCCGCGCAAGACATCAACCTGGGCACCGGTTCGCCGCGCACGCAGTACCAGTACGCGCTGCTGGGCGACGACAGCGCCACCTTGGGCTTGTGGGCCGACCGCCTCACAGAGCGCCTTTCGCGCATGCCGCAGTTCCGCGACGTCTCCAACGACCTGCAGTTGGGCGCTGGCATCACCCGCCTGACCATCGACCGCGTGGCCGCGGCTCGCCATGGCCTCAGCGTGGACGACATCAACCAGGTGCTCTACAGCGCCTACGGCCAGCGCCAGATCGGCGAAACCCAGACCGAGCAGAACCAGTACCAGGTGATTCTGGAGCTCGACCCCGCCTTGCGGGGCCAGACCAACAGCCTGGACTGGCTGTACCTGCGCTCGGCCAAGACCGGACAGATGGTGCCGCTGGCCGAAGTGGCCCGCCTGGCGCCACCCGAGACCGGCGCTGTCAGCATCGCTCGGCTGGCCATGTCGCCCGCGGTGAACCTGTCGTTCAACCTCGCGCCCGGTGTCGCCCTGGGCGATGCCGTCAAGCTGCTGGAGCAGGTGCGCCAGGAGTTGCAGGTGCCCGACAGTGTGACGGGCAAGTTCCAGGGCGCCGCCCAGGCCTTCCAGGATTCGCTGGCCACCCAGCCCTTCCTCATCCTGGCGGCCCTGCTGGCGGTCTACATCATCCTGGGCGTGCTCTACGAGAGCTTCGTGCACCCGCTCACCATCTTGTCGACCTTGCCCTCGGCGGGCATTGGCGCAGTGGCGCTGCTGTGGCTCAGCGGGCAGGACTTCTCCATCATGGCGCTCATCGGCGTCGTGCTGCTGATCGGCATCGTCAAGAAGAACGGCATCATGTTGGTGGACTTCGCCCTGCAGGCCCAGCGCGAACGGGGTTTGAGCCCGCGCGAAGCCATCCAGGAAGCCTGCGTGGTGCGCTTCCGCCCGATCATGATGACGACGCTGGCCGCGCTGCTGGCCGCCATCCCGCTGATGTTGGGTCACGGCACCGGCGCCGAGCTGCGCCAGCCCCTGGGCTATGCCGTGGTGGGCGGCCTGCTGCTCAGCCAGGTGCTGACGCTGTACACGACGCCCGTGGTGTACCTGGCGCTGGACCGGCTGTTCCACCGCCAGCCTGCACCAGCCGGGCGAGGGATAGCCTGACGCACGGCCGTCAGGGGCGTGTGCTACGCTGATTTCGACGTATTGACTGCACACGTGCTCGCCACGCTCTCCCCATGCCCGGCCTCCTTCCCGACATCGATCCCGACGGTTTGCTCGAGTTCTCGGTGGTCTACACCGACCGCGCGCTCAACCACATGTCCAAACGCTTCCAGGGCGTGATGACCGACATCTCGGCCATGCTCAAGCGGGTTTACCACGCACCATCGGCTGTGCTGGTGCCAGGCAGTGGCACCTTCGGCATGGAGTCCGTGGCGCGCCAGTTTGCGCAGGGCAAGCACGTGCTGGTCATCCGCAACGGCTGGTTCAGCTACCGCTGGACGCAGATCTTCGAGATGGGCAGCATCCCGGCCAGCCACACCGTGCTCAAGGCCCGCCGCATCGCTGATGGTGCGCAAGCGGCCTGGGCCCCCGCGCCCATTGACGAAGTCGTGGCCACCATCGCCCGTGAGAAGCCGGCGCTGGTGTTCGCGCCGCACGTTGAAACCGCGGCCGGCATGATCCTGCCCGATGGCTACCTGAAGGCCGTGGCCGATGCCGTGCACGCCGTCGGCGGCCTGTTCGTGCTGGACTGCATCGCCTCGGGCGCCATGTGGGTGGACATGGCCGCCACCGGTGTGGACGTGCTGATTTCTGCGCCGCAAAAGGGCTGGAGCAGCTCACCGTGCTGCGCCATGGTCATGCTCAGCGAGCGCGCCCGCCACGCCATCGAGGCCACGCAGAGCACCACCTTCGCCATGGACCTCAAGAAGTGGCTCCAAATCATGGAGACTTACGAAGGCGGTGGCCATGCCTACCACTCCACCTTGCCCACCGATGCCCTGCTGCGCCTGCGCGAGGCCATGGCCGAAACCGAAGCCTATGGCTACGGAAAAGTGCGCGAGGAGCAAATCGCCCTGGGTCGCCAGGTGCGCGAGCTGCTGGTGCGCCACGGCTACCCCAGCGTTGCGGCCGAGGGCTTCCAGGCGCCCGGCGTGGTGGTTAGCTACACCACCGACCCCGACATCCAGAACAGCAAGAAATTCCTGGCCTTGGGCTTGCAGACCGCTGCGGGCGTGCCCCTCCAGTGCGACGAACCGGCGGACTTCCGAAGCTTCCGCATCGGCCTGTTCGGCCTGGAAAAGTGGCACCACGTGGACCGCACCGTTCAGCAACTGGCGCAGGCACTGGAAACCGTGGCGGCGTCCAAGCCTTGATGTCGGCTTGACGCTTTTGGCTGTCAGCGTCAACGCACGACGCTCAGCCCGGCTGCCGACCGGGTGTTCCTCCGGATGTCCGAGGTGCGCCACCGGCGTAAGGTCTGTCCATCGACCCCTGCGAAGGAGGATCCATGGGCATGGCCAGCCGTCTGTCTCAGCACCACCTGGTGTCTCGTCGCCGCGTGACGCGGCGCAAGCCTGTCGTGCGGCGCAAGCTCGCCTGGAGCGACGCCATCGCCATGCCTGCGGATGCGGTGCTTCCCGCGGCACTGCCGACGCCAACGCCGCTGCCCGAGCCCAACGCGGATGGGCTGGCGCCCCTGGGCTTTGACGCCCCGCCAGAGCCCAGCGCCTTGGACCTGCCGTTGGCGACACTCGGCTTCAGCGACCCGCTGCGCTGGCTGGCCGCGGGCTGGCAAGACTTCCGCCGTGCCCCTGGCATCGGGCTCTTCTTCGGCATGTGCTTCGTGCTGATGGGCTGGGCCTTGGTCGGCGTCTTCCGCAGTGCACCCGAATACACCCTGGCACTCTCCGCTGGCTTCCTGCTGATGGGCCCGTTCCTGTGCCTGGGGCTCTACCACGCCAGCCGAGAGCTGGAAGAGGGGCTTCGCCCGAGCTTCTGGTCTGCCCTGACGGCGTGGCGGCAAAGCGGTGCGCAGTTGGCCATCTTTGCAGCCGTTTTGCTGGTGCTGGAAATGCTCTGGGGCCGCGCGGCCATGATCGTCTTCGCCATCAGCCTGGAGGGTGTGCCTGATTTCAGTCAGCCGCTGGCCAGCTTCCTCACCGAGGAGTACATCACCTTCGCCGTCGTTTACACCTTGGTCGGTGCCGTGTTCGCCGGCCTCATCTACGCGATCAGCGTCGTCAGCATGCCCTTGCTGCTGGACCGCCAGGTCGATGCCGTTTCTGCTGGCCTGCTGAGCATGCGCCTGGTGCTCACCCAGACCGGGGTGATGCTGTGGTGGGCGGCGCTGATCGCTGGCCTCACCCTGCTGGCGCTCTTGCCAGGTTTCCTGGGCCTGTTGTTGGTGGGCCCCGTGTTGGGGCACGCCTCGTGGCACGCATACCGTGCAGCGGTGCCCAGGTGATTCGGTTGCCCAACCACTTGAATGAGGGGGGTGTGGTCACCGAGTGAAACTCCGGGGCCTCGGCGGCCGTAGTGGTGGGCAAGCGGTGCGAACAAAAGCGTGCCGGCATTGAAGGGGTGCGCCTTGCACCCAAGACCGACCCACCAGGAGTTCCAGATGATCAAACTTTCCCTCATCGCCTCGGCCCTCGCTTTGGCATCGTTCGGTGCTCAGGCCGAAAACCTCGTCGGCCTGACCACCACCAACCAGCTCGTTCAGTTCGACAGCACGACCCCCCTGCAAGGCAGTGCCGTGTCGATCTCGGGACTGGCCCTCAATGAGCGCCTCCTGGGCCTCGACGCCCGTCCGACCACCGGCCTGCTGTACTCCATCAGTGACGCAGGCAAGCTCTACACCCTCGACGCTTTCTCCGGCGTCGCCACCTTCGTCGCCAACCTGACCGCCGGAGCACCGGCAGCGGGCGGTGGCGTCTTCACCGGCCTGTCCGGCACGTCTTTCGGCATCGACTTCAACCCCGTTCCCGACCTCGCTCAGGTCGCGCCTTCTCTGCGCGTTGTCAGCAACGCCGGTCAGAACCTGCGCATCAACGTCAACGGCGCCAACGCGGGCCAGACCTTCATGGACACCGCCTTGAATGGCGCTTCGTCTTCCATCGTGGCCTCGGCCTACACCAACAACGACACGAACCCGAACACGGGCACCATGCTGTTCGGCATCGACACGCGCGCCGATGCCCTGTTCACCACCGCAGCCCCCAATGCCGGCACCATGACCTTGGTCGGCAGCCTGGGCACGGACGCCATCGGCGTGTCCGCCTTTGATGTCTCGGGCAGCGGCATCGCCTACGTCGCCCTGACCGATGGCGACACCGCCCGCAGCATGCTGTACAGCATCAATCTGAGCACGGGTGCTGCGACCAGCCTCGGCGCCTTCGGCGTCAACGGCAATGTCATTCAGGCCCCGTTGATCGGTCTGACCGCCGCGGCTGCTGTGCCCGAGCCCGCCTCGGTCGCCTTGATGCTCGCCGGTCTGGGCCTGATGGGCCTGATGATGCGCCGCCGCCAGGCCTGATCCCTCGGTTCGCCCACAGCCCCTCGTCGGGGCTTGTAAAACCTGCCATAGCGCGTCACAACGCTTGGCAGGTTTTTTCACATATAACCATAAAGATATACGAATAACAATCCGCGTTGACTTCGGTTCGACGCCATTTATGGGCGATATCTGCGATGTTTTTCTCTATAAATAGCCCGAAAGGGTTACTTGTGGCGAAGGTGTGACCCAGGCCTGCCATGACCGTTGGCTAAGCTCAAAGACAACCCGGTGATGGTCTGGCCACGGCCAGTCAAACCGATGGTTCTGTCTCAGCCTTCATGGAGTCCTCAGATGTTCAAGCTCTCTTTCATTGCAGCGGCCATGTCCATTGCCACCTTCGGCGCCCACGCCGAGGGGATGCTCGCCCTGACCAACAAGAACCAGTTGGTCCAGTTCGACAGCGCCAACACCGTTGCTGGCGCCGTCATCGACATCACGGGCCTCAACCTGGCCCAAGGTGAGCGCCTCCTGGGCCTCGACCAGCGCCCCAGCACCGGCGACTTCTACACCCTCAGCAGCGCCGGCCGCCTGTTCACACTGAACGCGACCACGGGCGCAGCCACTTTCGCCGGCAGCCTGCGTGCTGATCCCACGTTGGGCGCGTCCGGCATGGCGTTCTCTGGTCTGAGCGGCCAAGTCTTCGGTTTTGATTTCAACCCCGTGCCGGACCTGGGCCAGACCTTGCCCTCCCTGCGCGTCGTCAGCAACACCGGCCAGAACCTGCGCGTCAACGTCAACGGCGCCAATGCAGGCCTGGTGCGCGTGGACACGGCCATCAACGTCGTGTCGGCCAACCCCAGTGGCGTTGCGCCCAGTGTCGTGGCATCGGCCTACACGAACAACGACCGTGATGCCGCCACAGGCACCCGCGTTTACGCCATCGACGCTCGCGGCGACGCCCTGTACGAGCAAACCAACGCCAATGCAGGCACGCTCAGCTACGTCGCAGACTTGAAGATGCTGGACATGGCCACGGGCCAGGGCGCGCTCATGGGCGTCAACACCACCAGCGTGTCCGCCTTCGACGTGTCCGCCTCGGGCATCGCCTACGCCTCGCTGACCGACGAATTCACCGGCGACAACTGGCTCTTCTCGGTCAACCTGAGCGGCCAGCAGCCTTCGTTGACTTACCTGGGCCTCTTTGGTCAGGCGGGTGTCAGCCTTGGCTCTGCCGTCATTGGCTTGACCGCCACCACCGCCGCACCCGTGCCCGAGCCCACCAGCATGGCCTTGTCGTTGGCTGCGTTGGGCTTGATCGGCTTCGGTCTGCGTCGCCGCATGGCCTGAGCCTTGCGCTGCTGATGCGCTGAGGTGGTTCTGGGCACCCGCGGGTGCCCCTGCCGCAAGGGAAGTTTGAGCGACCTGCTCTAATGCGTTCATCCGCATCAGACAGGCCGCTTTTTTTTCTTCCTCGCTGTGAACCGTTCTCTGCGCACCCTGGCCCTGCTGGTCATTCCGCCCATGATGTGGGCCGGCAACGCCGTTGTGGGTCGCATGCTGGTGGGCTCCATGCCGCCTGTGGCCATGAACGCGGTGCGTTGGGGCCTCGTGGCTGTGCTGCTGGCGCCGCTCGCCTGGCGCGTCTGCCTGAAGCCTCGGCACATCGTGGCGCGCTGGCCTTATCTGGCCCTCATTGGCATGCTGGGCGTGGGCACCTACAACGCCCTGCAATACCTGGCCCTCCAAACTTCCACGCCAATCAACGTCACGCTGATCGGCGCAAGCATCCCGGTGTGGATGATGCTGGTGGGGCGTGTGGGCTTCGGGCAAACGCTGCAGGCGCGCCAACTGGCGGGCGCAGCCTTGTCCATCCTGGGCGTGCTGCTGGTGCTGGCGCAGGGCCAGTGGGCGGTCTTGCGTCAGGTGCAGCTGGTGCCCGGTGATCTGCTGATGCTGTTGGCCAGCCTGGCTTGGGCGCTCTACAGCTGGTGGCTGGCCCAACCACCTGCCCACATGCAAGGCGAAGCGCGCCCTGACTGGGATTGGGCCGAGTTCCTCTGGGTGCAGGTGCTTTTCGGTGGCCTGTGGGCCCTGGGCTGCAGCGCGGTCGAAGCCAGCTGGATCAACGGGCACCCCCTGCCCAGCACGTCAGCGGTGTCTTGGTGGCCACAGGGGTGGCGCACATGGGCCGGGCTGCTGTTCATCGCCATCGGCCCGTCCATCCTGGCCTACCGCTGCTGGGGGTTGGGCGTGCAAGCAGTCGGGCCCAACCTGGCGGCTTTCTTCATCAACTTGACGCCTGTGTTTGCGGCGTTGTGGTCCGCGCTGTTTCTGGGGCAATGGCCTCGTTGGTACCACCCCTGCGCATTGCTCTTGATCACAGCGGGCATCGCCGTGTCTTCGGGCTGGGTCGGGCGGGGCAGGGCAGTCGCGCGCAGCCACTAGTGCGCGCACGCATCAGGCCACTGGCGCACAGCCTCAGAACCGACCGCGACCAGCACCTCGGCGGGGCTTGAAGGGCGGTTGGCCGCGCCAGAAACGCAGCATCAACCAGCCGCCCAGCATGCCACCCAGGTGCGCAAAGTGCGCCACGCCCGACGAGGTGCCAGTCACGCCCATGAACAACTCGAGGCCCCCGTACACCGCCACAAAAACCTTCGCCTTCATGGGGATGGGCGGGAACAGCGGCATGATCGTGCGTTCAGGGAACATCATCCCGAAAGCCAGCAGCAGCCCGAACAGCCCACCCGAGGCGCCCACCGTCGGATTGCCCCATCCGACCAGGGCCGAAATCAGCAACTGCGTGGCCGCGGCCGTCAGCACGCTGGCCCCCAGGAATTCCATGTAGCGGCGCTGGCCCCAGATGCGTTCCAGCTCGCTGCCGAACATCCACAGGCCCAACATGTTGAAAAACAAATGGCCCAGCGAACCATGCAGGAAGGCGTAGGTGAGCACCTGCCAGGGCATGAAGCCGCCGCTTTCCAGTGGCCACAGCGCCATGTGGAATGTCAGTGCGCGCCCGAGCAGCTCGTCCAGGAAGAACATGGCCACGTTGACGAGGATGAGCGCCTGGGTGACGGGGGGCAACGGTGGCATGGGCTCGACAGAGGATGTGAGATGACCCCGCATGATAGGGCCGACTGACGCTCACCCGTTGCGCAGGCCTGACGCAAAGCGCATGGCGTGTCAGCCACACGGGCATCCATCACGGTCACTCGCTTTCTCGCCTTGTGCTATCCTCGCGCCTTTCACCAGTGCCCTGGTGGCGAAATCGGTAGACGCGCCGGATTCAAAATCCGGTTCCGCAAGGAGTGACGGTTCGAGTCCGTCCTGGGGCACCACCGTCCGCCTGTCTGGCGAGACGGCCTCTCAGACTGGCCGTGAGCGCGAGATGAGCTACCCCACCCTTGAAGACGCCATCGGCAAGACCCCGTTGGTCCGCCTGCAACGTGTGCCCGGAGCCGACTGCGATGCCCGCGGCAACGTCATCCTCGCCAAGCTCGAAGGCAACAACCCGGCCGGCTCGGTGAAAGACCGCCCCGCCATCAACATGATCCGCCGTGCCGAACAGCGCGGTGACATCAAGCCCGGCGACACCCTCATCGAAGCCACCTCGGGCAACACCGGCATCGCCCTGGCCATGGCCGCTGCCATCCGCGGCTACCGCATGGTCCTGATCATGCCGGAGGACCTCTCGATCGAGCGCGCCCAGACCATGAAGGCCTTTGGCGCCGAGCTCATCCTCACGCCCAAGAGCGGTGGCATGGAGTACGCCCGCGACCTGGCCGACCAGATGGTCCGCGAAGGCAAGGGCGTGGTGCTCGACCAGTTCGCCAACCCCGACAACCCGGCGGTGCATTACGACACCACCGGCCCCGAAATCTGGGCTGACACCCAGGGCCGCGTCACGCACTTCGTGAGCGCCATGGGCACCACCGGCACCATCACGGGCGTCTCGAAGTTCCTGAAAGAACACAACCCCGAGGTGCGCATCGTCGGCGCCCAGCCGCAAGACGGCTCGCGCATCCCCGGCATCCGCAAATGGCCCGAGGCCTACCTGCCCAAGATTTACGAGCCCAGCCGCGTCGATGAGCTCATCTACGTCAGCCAGGCCGATGCCGAAGACATGGCCCGCCGCCTGGCCCGCGAAGAAGGCCTGTTCTGCGGCATCTCGGCCGCTGGCGCCTGCTGGGCCGCCCTGCAACTCGCGCAAACGCTGAGCAACGCCACCATCGTCTTCATCGTCTGTGATCGGGGGGATCGCTACCTCTCCACCGGCGTCTTTCCTGCATGATGGCACCCATGGACATCCACAAGGAACTCGACGCCCGCGGCCTCACCTGCCCGCTGCCCATCCTCAAGGCCAAGAAGGCCCTGTCGGACATGCACAGCGGCGAAGTGCTCAAGGTGCTGGCCACCGACCCGGGCTCTGTGCGCGACTTCCAGGCCTTTGCCCGCCAGACCGGCAACGACCTCATCGAGCAGCAGGCCAACGAAGTCAACGGCAAGCCCGAGTACGTGCACCTGCTGCGCCGTCGCTGATCAATCCCGATCAGGCGTCACCCGGCTCGTCGCCATCTTGCGGCGCAGCCAGCCCCAAATGCCTGAATGCCGCCGCCGTGGCGATGCGCCCGCGCGGTGTGCGCTGCAGGAAGCCCTGCTGGATCAGGTAGGGCTCGATCACATCCTCGATGGTCTCGCGCTCCTCGCCGATGGCCGCCGCCACGTTGTCCAGCCCCACGGGGCCGCCGTCGAAGCGGTGGATGATGGCCTCCAGCAGCTTGCGGTCCATCACGTCGAAGCCGATCGGGTCCACGTCCAGCATCGCCAGCGCCTTGTCGGCCATGGCCTTGTTGATGCGGCCGTCGCCCTTGACCTCGGCGTAGTCGCGCACCCGCCGCAGCAAGCGGTTGGCAATGCGGGGCGTGCCGCGCGAGCGCCGCGCCACCTCCATCGCACCCACCGCGTCGATCGGGGCACCCAGCAGGCCCGCAGAGCGCGTCACGATGCGTTGCAGTTCCTCGGGCGTGTAGAACTCCAGCCGCGCCACGATGCCGAAGCGGTCGCGCAACGGGTTGGTCAGCATGCCGGCGCGCGTGGTGGCGCCCACCAGCGTGAAGGGCTGCAGGTCGAGCTTGATGGAGCGCGCCGCCGGCCCCTCGCCGATCATGATGTCGATCTGGTAGTCCTCCAGCGCGGGGTAGAGGATCTCCTCCACCACGGGCGACAGCCGGTGGATTTCGTCGATGAACAGCACATCGTGCCGCTCCAGGTTGGTCAGGATGGCGGCCAGGTCCTTGGGCTTTTCCAGCACCGGCCCCGAGGTTTGGCGCAGGTTCACCCCCAACTCGGTGGCGATGATGTGGCTCAACGTGGTCTTGCCCAGGCCGGGCGGGCCGAACAGCAGGACGTGGTCCAGGGCCTCGCCCCGCTTGCGCGCCGCACCGATGAAGATCTCCAGCTGCTCTCGCGCCTTCACCTGCCCGACGTACTCGTCGAGGTCCTTGGGGCGCAAGGCACGTTCCAGCGCATCCTCGTGGGGCGACACCACGCCTGCCTCCACCATGCGTGCCGGAAGGCCGGCGTCCAGCGCTGCGCCCTGACTGGGTGGGGTGTCCCGCTGGGCCTGGCGCGGCGAGGCGCGCTTGCCCGCAGGGCCGAAATCGTCGGTCTGGATGCTCATGCGGCCATTATCCGGCGTCCCGATCTGTTGCGGTGAGGCAACATTGAGCCGCTCGGACTATCGTTATGACAACCCTGTCATCACCCACCTTTGAAAAATCTGGTGCAATGCAATGCAGTTTCAGCAGACTGAAAAGAGGTGACAACCCTGATCACTTCACCCGCGCCACCTTGGTCGCGATCTGCTGAAGCCTCTGGTTCAACTTTGGAGATTTCAATGAAAAAGACTGTGCTGGCCCTGGCCGCCATCGCCGCCTCCTCTGCCGCTTTCGCTCAATCGTCGGTGACCCTGTACGGCGTGGTCGACATGTCCGTTGAGTCCGTCAAGGGCAACACCGCTGGCAAGAGCACCACCTTCAACCGCGTTTCTTCTGACAACCTGGCCACCTCGCGCATCGGCTTCAAGGGCGTGGAAGACCTGGGCGGCGGCTTGAAGGCCAAGTTCCAATTGGAATCCGGCCTGAAGACTGACACCGGCGCTTTCGGTGACAGCGCTCGCGCTTTCAACCGCGCTGCCTGGGTTGGTCTGGCTTCGGCTGAAGCTGGCGAACTGCGCATCGGCCGTCAGGATTCCCTGATCGGCGCTCAGATCGCTGACGCGATCAGCGCTCAGGCTTACGACGCTTCGGTCGTCGCCGGCACCCTGGGTGGCGTGACCTATCGTCGCATCGACAACGCCCTGACCTACATCGCCCCGACCTTCGTGCCTGGCCTGACCTTGTCGGCTCAGTACAGCACCGCTGTTGGCGTGAACGCTGCAACCGCAGAAAACACTGCTGGTAGCAACACCGACCGCGCTTACGGCTTCGCAGCCAACTTCGTGCAGGGCCCTGTGTCCGCTGGTGTCAGCTACATCAACGTCAACACGATTGCCAACGGCAATCAAGAAAACGTTGGCCTGTTCCTGTATGGCGCCTATGACCTGGGCGTTGCAAAGCTGACCGCCTACTACAACGACGACACCAACGACGGCCAGCGCGCTGTTGACGGTCGTCGCCTGTACGGCATCAACGCTGCTGTGCCGGTGGCCACCGGCCTGACCGTGACCGGCGGTTACGGCTACGCCCAGAACGTCGGCACGACCGTGTCTGGCACCGGTTTCGGCGCGACCCCTCTCAAGAACGTGAAGCACGACAACGCTGGCATCATCACCTTGAAGGCCCAGTACGACCTGAGCAAGCGCACCGCCGTGTACGCCCTGTTCACCGAAGTGCAGAACGGCGACAACGTGAAGCTGGGTCTGTCCGGCGTCGCCACCTCCAACGACAAGTCGGCCCGCGGCCTGGCCGTCGGTGTCCGCCACGCCTTCTGATCAAGGCCTCGCCTGATCCGATCGCAAAAAGGGGCTTCGGCCCCTTTTTCCATGCCCGAATGCCTTTGAGCTGGGCAGAACACTGTCGTGTTTTATGTGGTCTGGGTGCAACAACCTAGCGCAAACCTGAGCACAGCTGAAACACGCCTCAGCAACAATCCCTCACGCCCCTCACTCAGGGGGTTCTTCAGGAGAAACACATGCAAAAGCGCGTTCTGTCCTCGGCCATCGCTCTGGCCCTGACCGCCCTGGCCTCGGGCACCGCACTGGCCCAGTCCAGCGTCACCATCTACGGCAACATCGACGTGGGTTTCGACCACATCAACCGCAAGGCTGGCACGCGCTTGCTGCCCGACGTTGGCGCAACCGCCGATCAAACTGCAGCCCTGGTTGCTGCCAACAACAACCTGAGCAACAAGCTCAGCACCAACCGCATCACGCCCGACCTGTCCTCGCAATCGGCTCTGGGCTTCCGCGGCACGGAAGACATGGGCGGTGGCTACAAGGGCACCTTCGTGCTCGAAGGTCAGATGAGCGTGGACGCTGGCAACCTGGCCCGCGACGGGCGTCTGTTCGGCCGTCAGGCTTTCGTCGGTGTGACCACCCCGTACGGCGAAGTTCGCCTGGGCCGTCAGTACGCCCCGATCTTCTTCTCCAGCGCCGTGGTCACCACCGAGCGTTTCGGCGGTACCGACCAGTTCATCGAAGGTGGTTTGTCCAACAGCCTGAACATCCGTTGGGACAACGCTCTGACCTACTCGGCCCAAGTGGGTGAGTTCCGCGGCCAGCTGGGCTACTCGCCCAACTCGGGCGTGCCTGACCGCATCAACGCCCAGCGCGGCGGCAACGCGAGCGCTACGGCGGGCTCCATCCTGGGTGGCAACAACGGCAGCGCCGGTGGTGAGAACAAAGACGGCCGCGGCCGCAGCTACGGCCTGTTCGGTGCCTACGTGACGAACGAGCTGACCCTGAGCGCTGGCTACGGTCGCACCAACTTCGACAACACGCCGGTGTTCTTGCTGACCACGACCAACGGCACCTCGCCTGCGACCGGTAGCCCGCTGTTCAACATCAAGGACTACTCGGTGTGGAACTTGGGCGCCAAGTACAAGCTGGTGGACCTGGGCCTCACCTTCTCGGGTGCCTTCGGTCACGCCAACTACGACATCAACAGCGCTTCGGCGACGGCCACGTCGGCTTTCGGCCTGACCAACGGCAGCCTGCGCGTCAGCTCGCTGGTGCTGGGCACCCGCTACGAGATCGGCTCGGTCGGCCTGTTCGGTCAGTGGTCTGAAACCAAGTTCCGCAACGAAGGCCGTGGCAAGAACACCGGTTTCACCCTGGGCGCCGAGTACTCGCTGTCCAAGCGCACCACGGTGTACACCCGCTACGAAGAGCTGAAGGACAAGGGCGTGGGCCCCGCCGTCACGCTGACCGCCACCGGCGTCCGCGAAGTCCCGACCATGGTCGGCGCTGGCATCACGCCCAACGGCAAGACCAGCCTGATCGGTGTGGGCGTCCGCCACTCGTTCTGATCCAGGGCAGCCCTGATCAAGCAAAAGCCGCCCTCGGGCGGCTTTTTTCATGGCCGTGCTGCACCAGGCAGCAGCGTCAGAGCAAGCGTTCCAGCGCGAACAACGATGCCACGGCCTCGCGCTCGCGAACCACGTGCACATGGCCGTTGTCGATCATCAGTTCGGCTGCACGCCCGCGGGTGTTGTAGTTGCTGGCCATGGTCATGCCGTAGGCCCCGGCCGACAGCACGGCCAGCACGTCACCCTGCTCGACGGTCAGGGCGCGGTCGCGGCCCAGCCAGTCGCCCGACTCGCACACCGGGCCCACGACGTCCCACACCTGTGCCTGGTCAGGTGCGCGCTGCAGCGTGTTGACGATGCCCATCCAGGCCTCGTACAACGCTGGGCGCATCAGGTCGTTCATGGCGGCATCGACCACGCAGAAGTTCTTCTGCTCGCCTTCTTTCAGGAACAGCACTTCGGTGAGCAGCACGCCTGCGTTGCCCACCAGCGAGCGGCCAGGCTCGAACATCACCTGGCGGTGGCCGTGGCCGCGGGCGTCGATGCGAGCCAGCAGTTGCGCGATGAGCTCGTCGGCCTTCGGAGGCACTTCGTCGGTGTAGGTGATGCCCAGGCCGCCGCCCAGGTCCAAGTGGCGGATGCGGATGCCTTTGGCTTCGATGGCATCCACCAGGTCGAGCACACGGTCGAGCGCGTCCAGGTAAGGGCCCACGTCGGTGATCTGTGAGCCGATGTGGCAGTCGATGCCCACCACCTCAATGCCAGGCAGGCTGGCTGCGCGCTCGTAGGTGGCGAGAGCGTGGTCGTGGGCCACACCGAATTTGTTGCCCTTCAGACCGGTGGAAATGTAGGGGTGCGTGCCGGCGTCCACGTCGGGGTTGACGCGCAGGCTCACGCGGGCGACCAGGCCCAGGCCGTGGGCCACGTTCGACAGCACCTCCAGCTCGGCCGTGCTTTCCACGTTGAAGCACTTCACGCCGGCCTTCAGCGCCTCGGCCATCTCGGCGCGTGTTTTGCCCACGCCCGAGAACACGACCTTGGCGGCATCGCCGCCGGCCGCCAGCACGCGCGCCAACTCGCCCGAGGAGACGATGTCGAAGCCGCACCCGGCTTGCGCGAAGGTCTGCAGTACGGCCAGGTTGGAGTTCGCCTTGACCGCGTAGCAGATCAAGTGCTCGCGGCCTTGCAAGGCCTTCTGGTAAGGCGCCAACGCCGCCAGCATGGCTTGGCGCGAGTACACGTACAGCGGGCCGCCGTGCTGGCGCACCAGTTCACGCAGGTTGACGCCATCGAGGCACAGGTCAGGGCCTTGCCAGGCCAGGAAGGGGGAGCCGGGGAGGGTCATCTTGCGGAGGTGTTCGGGGTGGGGGGTGTGGCAGCAGCGGCAGGGG
>Ga0209617_10000047_pt1 | contig 40449 bp, 33 predicted proteins | sample LakEriepJuly2011_2_FD_187459 | JGI IMG/M metagenome (GOLD analysis project Ga0209617, IMG submission 187459) | Freshwater microbial communities from dead zone in Lake Erie, Canada - CCB epilimnion July 2011 (SPAdes) (version 2) | ecosystem: Environmental > Aquatic > Freshwater > Lentic >...
CGGAAGTGGCTGAAGTGGCCGCCCTGCTCGTTCCCTGCGAAGACCACGGCCACGCTCGAGCCGAGTGCCTTCATGACGCGTTCGCGTCGTGCGGCGTGCTCGGTGACGGGGATCGCCGTGGGAGCGGTCTCCGTGCGGGCGCTGGTGGTGCGGGGAGTCCGGGTCGACGTCGTGCGCTTGGCCATGGGCCTATGGTAGATGCGCGCCGACGCGTACCATCGCCCGCCGAGGACCACCATGGCAAGCAACAAGATGTCCGGCAGCCTGAACCACGCGATGATCGACGGCACCGAGGCCAAGGCCGCGCAGGCGATGGCCGATCGCTTCGGCGAGCCCGGCTACGACGACATCACCAAGGTCTACATCGCGCAGAACTACGCGGGCTACACCGAGGAGAACCAGGAGACCTGGCGCATCCTGTATGACCGCCAGATGGCCTACCTCGCCGACCACGCGAGCGACGTCTATCTGTGCGGCGCCCGCAGCATCAACCTTGTGCGTGACCACATCCCGTACCTCGAAGGCCCCAGGAGCGTGAACACGTTCCTGCAACGGCTGACCGGCTGGCAGAGCCGTGCCGTGCCGGGCTACCTGCCTGCGAAGGCTTTCTTCGCGTGCCTTGCTCGCCGCGAGTTCCCGACCACCATCGTGATTCGGCCGAAGGAATCGATCGACTACCTGCCCGAGCCGGACATCTTCCATGACATCTTCGGCCACGTGCCGCTGCATGCCGACCCGACGTTTGCGGACTTCCTGCAGACCTACGGCAAGGCCGCGCTGCTCACGAACGATCCCGTGCACACCGACCGCCTGGCACGGCTCTTCTGGTTCACGGTCGAGTTCGGTCTCATCCGTGAGTCGGGCCAGATCAAGCTCTACGGCTCAGGCCTCATCAGCAGCCCCGGCGAGAGCAAGCATGCGCTCGACTCCAACGAGGTCGAGCGGCGCCCCTTCGATCTCGAGACCGTCTGCGCCACGAGCTTCGAGATCGACCACTACCAGCCGATCCTCTATGTGCTCGAGAGCTTCGAGCAGCTTCGCGACGCCATGAACAGCTACGCCGAGCGCCTGCTGAACGAAGCCCCCGCAGCCGCAACGGCCTGATCGGTCGCACGGTCCGCGCGCTCGTCGCGCTGTGCACTGCTGGGTGCGTGCGTGCTCAGCCGGCCATCGCCCGGACGGCGGCCATGGCGCTCTCGACGCTCGTGACCTCGATGTCGTCGGGCCAAGGCACGCGCACCACATCGAAGGCACGCCGCACATCCATGCCATCGGGGTCGATGCCCACGACGCGCACGTCCTTGGCGGTGGTGCGCGATGAACCAGGGAGCGCGCGCAGCAGCAGGGCAGGATCGGCGTTGAGCGCCTTGCACGCGGCCGGCTCGATCGCCGCCAGCGTGTTGGGGACCACGACGGCCTCAGCATCGACGTAGTACCCGGCATGGCGGCATGCATCGATCGACAGCTTCGCCCAGTTCACGTCGGGCGCATCGCCGTGGTAGATCCGCCAGCGGTCGCACAGCGCTGCATCCTCGCCGCGCTCGACGAAGCGCTCCGGCGTGACCGAGAGCTGCATCGCGTCCGGCTCGCCATCGGGCAGCTCGAGCACGACGTCTCCGCTCGCCAGCACCGCCACCATGACCGGCGCCACGATGCATCCGTCCGGCGCGAGCACGATCTTCACCGGGCGGCGCTCGCCGTCGAAGCACAAGTGCCCCTCGAGGTGGCTCCGCAGCCACAGGTACGCCTCGTCAGCAATGCCATCGGGATCGTCGATCATGCGGCGCACGGTACGCGGCCTGCGGTGGATGCGCTGTGGATCAGGTGTGGGATCGCTGTCATGTTCAGTATTCCGGCGACGATTCCGGGACCCGTGGCTACGCTGCGTGCATGACCCTCGTGGCCTGCAGCGTGACGGTTGACCGGCCCGACCTCGTGTCGCCGGCGATCGAGCGGGCGATGCAGGCGAAGGCCGACGGTGCGGACCTCGTCGAGTGGCGCGTCGATCTGCTGGCCATGCTGCCCGATGCAGCCGGTGCGATCGCGAGGCTCCTTCGCGACAGCCCCTTGCCGACGATCCTCACCGTCCGCAGCGAGGCTGAGGGCGGTGCCTTCGATGGTTCGCCCATCGAGGCCGCGCGCGTGCTGGCCGAGGCGATCGCCGGTGCGACGCCGCCTCGCTTCGTGGATGTGGAGGCCTCGCTCCTGCGCGATCGCCGAGCGAGCGACGTGGTGCACGCCGCGCTCGCCGGCGTGGAGGAATCGCAGCGCCCCTCGCTCGTGACGAGCCTGCATGATGTCGGCGGCCGGCCCACGGCACTGTGGTCCGAGCTCGAGCGCATGTGGTCGGATCCGGCATGCCACGTCGCGAAGGTGGCGTGGACGGCACGGACCGTGCGCGACAACCTCGAGGCGTTCGATCTGCTGGCGAGCCGCCAAGGGCCCACGATCGCGCTCTGCATGGGCGAGCAGGGGGTGCTCTCGCGCGTGATGGGCGCCAAGTTCGGTGCGTTCCTCACCTTCGCGCGGCTCGATGACGAGGAAGGCACTGCACCTGGACAGCCGACGGTGCGCGAACTCGTCGATCGCTACCGACTCAAGGGAGTCACGCACCACACGCGCGTGTACGGCGTGGTGGGCTGGCCGGTCTCGCACAGCCGGGGGCCGATCGTGCACAACGCGTGGTTCGGTGAGCTGGGCCTCGATGCCCGCTACCTGCCGCTGCCGGTCGGGCCGACGTGGGAATCGTTCAAGGCAAGCCTGGCGGAACTCATCGATCACCCCATGCTCGGGCTTTCGGGTGCGAGCGTGACGCTGCCGCACAAGGAGCACCTGGTGCGTTTCGTGCAGGAGCGCGGCGGCGCGCTGGACGATGCCAGCTTCGCGATCGGCGCCGCCAACACGCTGGTGATCGATCCGGAGTCGCGTGCCATCCGTGCCTGCAACACCGATGCGCTCGCGGGAATCGAGTCGCTGGCCGAGGCGCTCGGCCGTGCAAGCGACGACCTGCGCGGCTTGCGCGTGGCGATCCTCGGAGCCGGCGGCGTGGCCCGTGCACTGGCATGGGCGTGCGCGAATGCAGGCGCCGACGTGGTGGTCATCAACCGCACGCACGCGCGTGCCGTGGAGCTTGCTGCGGCCTTCGATGGACGGCCCGGCGAGCGGGGGCCCATGCGCGTGGGCGTCGGTGACGCAGCATCGATCGGCTGCGGCTGCTTCCACGCTTTCATCAACGCGACGTCGCTGGGGATGAAGGACGGTCCCGCTCCTGACGAGAGCCCGATCCCCGATGACGTGGCGCTCGATGGCGCCGTCGTGATGGACACGGTCTATGTGCCCGAGCGTACGCCGCTCGTGCAGCAGGCGACCTCCCGCGGGGCGCGCGTCGTGACCGGCACGGGCATGTTCGTGCGCCAGGCCGCCCTGCAATGTGAACTCTGGACTGGCACGCGGCCTTCCATGATTTCGGCGCAGGTTTCCTGAATCGCCGATCGCGGCAATTGTGACGAATTCCCCGCGGTTTCCTTGGGGCCCCGTCCATGGAACGTACGGTTGTGGTGTTCGATGGCCGAGTCGTGTGGCCTGCGCCAAGGAGGCACACATGACCGGTCACCAGCACATGCCCAGCATCGTCGGAGGGATGGAAAAGGTCGGAGGGATGGAAACGGAGCAGGCGCCTCGTGGGGATCGAGGCAGCCGGGGATGGGGCAAGCTGGCGGCGCTCGTGTTCGCCGTCGCCGTAGTCGGAAGCGCAGCCGAGGCCTTTGCGAAGGCCTCCTGCGAGGAGGGGATTGGGCGCGAGCGCTCGTCGGAGCGCGCTTGCGCCAGGGACCGCGCGTGCCTCGCGCCACGCGGTCCCTGAAGGAACACCCGAACTACGGCGGGGAGACGGCGTGATACGCCTCCCGCGAGCCGCCCTCGGCGGCATGGACGCCCGGCCCGGAAACGGCCCGGGCGTCCAACACTTTTTGCCACGCGTACGATCCAACCATGCCGCTCCGCTACCGCACTGCCGGCGAGTCACACGGTCCTGCCCTCATCGCCCTGGTCGAGGGTCTGCCCGCCGGCCTGCGCGTGGACACCGATTGGATCGATGCCGAGCTCGCGCGGCGCCAGGGCGGCTACGGCCGTGGCGCGCGCCAGCGCATCGAGACCGACCGCGTGCGAATCCTGTCGGGCGTCCGGCAGGGGATCACGCTCGGCTCGCCGGTGGCGCTGGAAATCGTCAATGCCGACAGCCGGATCGACGATCCCGTCCGCACGCCGCCGGTGCACCAGCCCCGGCCGGGGCATGCCGATCTCGCCGGAAGCGTGAAGTGGCTCACCAACGATTGCCGCGGCACGCTCGAGCGCGCGAGCGCACGTGAGACCGCGGCGCGCGTGGCGGCTGGTGCGCTCGCCGGCTGCATGCTGCGCGAGGTTGGCATCGAGGCGTTCGGCTACGTGCTCGGCGCGATCGATGCGTTCGCGCACGTCGAGGTCGACGCAGCCTCGCTCCCGGTACTGCGTGCCGCGCGAGACGGCGCCGAGGTCGCGTGCCCGTGCCCGGCGACGGATGCACGGCTCGTCGAGCACATCCACGCTGCCAAGGTCGCCAAGGACACCGTCGGTGGGCTTTGCCGCGTGCACGTGCTCGGCTGCCCGATCGGCCTAGGTTCATGCGTCGCCGCAGATGAGCGGCTCGATGCTCGCATCGCGATGGCGGTGATGGGCATCCAGGCCTTCAAGGCCGTCGAGATCGGGCTGGGCCGCGAGTGCGCGATGCGCTTCGGGAGCCAGGTGCATGATCCGATCGCCTTCGACCCATCACGCAGCGGCGAGCCGCACCTGGGGTACCTGCGTCCTACGAACCACGCGGGCGGCCTCGAAGGCGGCATGACCAACGGCATGCCCGTCGTGGCCACCGGAACGATGAAGCCCATCGCCACGCTCCTGCAGGGACTTCCGAGCGTCGACCTGCGCACCAAGGAAGCCACGCGCAGCCAATACGAGCGCAGCGACATCAGCGCCGTGGCCGCGGCCAGCGTCGTGATGCAGCATGCCGTCGGCTTCGAGATTGCCCGGGCCTTCCTCGAGAAGTTCGGCGGCGATTCCTGGGACCAGGTGCGCGCCTCGCACGACCGGTTCATGGCTGCGGCCCGCTCGATGTGATGCGGCCGGCGGTGCCCGCACCGCTATGCTCGGTCCCATGTCCACGATGGCTTCGGATCGGCGCATGGATGGCGTGCACAGCGGACCTGACGGTGCGAGCTCGCGTGAGCGAATCCCGGTGGCGGTCTTCCACCGGCCGGCAGCGGCGAGCGCCGCGGTCGCAGGCGAGATCGCCGCGCTGATCCGCGCGAAGTCCGCGCGCGGCGAGCGATGCGTGCTCGGCCTGGCCACCGGCAGCACGCCGGTGAGCGTCTACAACGAACTCATCCGGCTGCACCGCGAAGAGGGACTCTCGTTCTCCAACGTGGTCACGTTCAACCTGGACGAGTACTGGCCGATGCAGCCGCACGAGCTGCAGAGCTACCACCGCTTCATGCGGGAGCACCTCTTCGACCACATCGACATCGACCCGGCCAACGTGAACCTGCCCTGCGGCACGGTGCCCGCGAATGCCGTGCACGCGCACTGCGAGGAGTACGAGCGCCGCATCCGCGAGCATGGCGGCATCGACCTGCAGCTCCTGGGGATCGGCCGCACCGGCCACGTCGGCTTCAACGAGCCCGGCTCGGGCCGCCTGAGCCGCACGCGCCTGATCACGCTCGACCGCGTGACGCGCCAGGATGCGGCCAGTGACTTCTTCGGCGAGGAGCACGTGCCGCTGCGCGCGGTGACGATGGGCATCGCCACGATCCTCGAGGCTCGGCGCATCGTGCTCATGGCGCTCGGCGAGGGCAAGGCCCCGATCATCGAGCGCTTCGTCGAAGGTGACGTGTCCGATGGCGTTCCTGCGACGTTCCTTCAGGGCCACCCCGATGCGCTCGTCGTGCTCGACCGTGCTGCGGCCGGACGGCTCACGCGCGAGCGTTGCCCATGGTCGGTGCGTGCGGTGCGCTGGGACGAGCCGTTGGTGCGCAAGGCCGTGCTCTGGCTCTGCGAAGCGACCGGCAAGCCGATCCTGAAGTTGACCAACGAGGACTACAACGAGCACCATCTGCAGGACCTGTTGGCGATGCACGGCCGTGCGTATGACCTCAACCTGCGCGTCTTCCGCGAGCTGCAGGAGACGATCACGGGCTGGCCCGGCGGAAAGCCACGTGAACAGAAGCTCGCGGGCGACATCGATCGGCCGCGCGACCGTGTCTTCCCCAAGCGCGTGGTGTTGTTCAGCCCACACCCCGACGACGACGTGATCTCGATGGGTGGCACGCTGATCCGCTTGGTCGACCAAGGCCACGAGGTCCATGTGGCCTACCAGACCAGCGGCAACATCGCGGTCTTCGATGCGGACGCCATGCGGTTCCTCGACTTCGCGAGCGAATTCAATGCGCGTTTCGGCTTCGATGGCGCGAACACCGAGCGACTCGAGCATTCGCTGGCCGACCGCCTGCGCTCCAAGCGCCCCGGCGAGGTCGATCCGCCGGAAGTGCAGTTGCTGAAGGGCATGATCCGCCGCGGCGAGGCGCGTGCCGCCGGCGTCGCGTGCGGCCTGTCGCACGATCGTCTGCACTTCATGGACCTTCCGTTCTACGAGACCGGTCGGGTGCGCAAGAAGCCGCTCGGCGAGGAGGACATCCGGCTGACCGTGGAGTTGCTCGATCGGCTGCAGCCGCATCAGGTCTACGCCGCGGGTGACCTGAGCGATCCGCACGGCACCCACCGGGTCTGCCTGGCGGCGGTGCTGGAAGCGCTCCATCGCCTCCGCGGTCGGCCGTGGATGGCGGATTGCGAGGTCCTGCTGTATCGCGGCGCCTGGCAGGAGTGGGACCTCGAGGACATCGACATGGCCGTGCCGCTCTCGCCCGATGAAGTGATGCGCAAGCGCCAGGCGATCTTCAAGCACCAATCCCAGAAGGACCGTGCGCCGTTCCCGGGTGCCGACGAGCGCGAATTCTGGCAGCGAGCCGAGCAGCGCAATGCGGCCACGGCTGCTCGCTACGACGCGCTCGGCCTGCCGGAGTACACGGCCATGGAAGCCTTCCGGATCTGGGACGGTTCGCTCGATTTCTGAGCCGTTTGCGCCACGATCTTCGCGTGTTTTTGGCTTTGGACCGTCCCGGCCTTTGACCCAGCAGCGGGGGGATAGCACAATGCCTTGACGGCCCGCATCCCGCGGTTCGTGCCATTGGGGACTACCGAATGCTTCGAATGAACAGCCGTTGGGGTGTCATGATGTCCGTGCTCACGCTGGTCGCGGGCCTTGCCGTGACCCATGAGGCGAGCGCGCAGCAAGCGACCCGCAAGGCCACCACGCACAAGGGGACCGCCAAGCGGAGCTTGGTGAAGAAGTCCGCGCCCGTGCAGACCTCGGATGGTTCCGTCGGCGGCACGAAGCCGCTGCCCCCAGTCGAGGCTCCTGACAACACCACGCCCACCTCAGTGCCAAGCAGCGGCAAGGCTCTGCCAGTGCCGAAGGCACCCGCGGCACCAGCTCCGAAGGCACCCGCCGCTCCCGTTGCTCCGGCCGCGAAGCCCGCGCCCGTGGCACCCGCAGCGCCCGTGACCAAGCCCGCTCCGACTGCGACGGGCACCGCCGCTGGTTCGTCGACCACCGCTGGCGCGACCGCTCCCGGATCCAATGGCACACCCACTGCACCTGCACCAGTGGTTCCTGAGCAGCCTGTGGCCAAGGCGCCGCAGGTGGTGCCGCCGCCGATCGTGCCGAATGCCCCTGCGACTCCCGATGCGGGCGATCTTGCAGCAGGCCTCAATGCCAAGGGTTCGTCTGGTGGTGCCGCGCCCAGCGGTGCCACAGCACCCACGCCGCCCAAGCCGCTTGCGCCCAAGACCTCGGGCGTCCGTCGACCGACGACCGCGAAGACCGTGGGCACGAACCTCGCCGCTGCGCCCACGAACACGTCCACGTCCAGTGGCGGCGCGACCAATCGCGTGACCGATCCGGTGCCAGTCGCCAAACCCGCTGATTCGAGCACCACGACGACGGCATCGAAGACCAGCGAGCCAGTCAGTGGCGGCACGACGGACAAGACTGCTGACTCAGGAACAACGGGCGGCACCACTGGCACCGCCGTCGCTCCTGCCAGCAGCGGCAGCGCAACGTCGACCGGCACCAGAACTGATTCGAAGGGTTCGACCGGCTCCACCACCACGGTCGCCACGGCGCCCGCTCCCGAGACCTTCACGGTCCGCCAGAAGGCACTGCCGAGCGATCCCAAGTCGGCGCGCTTCCGTGCACTCGCCTGGTCGCCCGTCTCCCTGGATGGCGTGGACTTCGTCGCGCCGTTCGTCTGGGCGGGCCTGCCGGGCAGCCCGGTCGCCAGCGATCCTGCGGCGATCGCGCAGCAGTTGCTGCAGCGCCCCGAAGGCCAGCGTGTGCTGTGCTTCTGGGATGTGCTCTATGAGCTGGCGGATCACCCGCTCGATCGGATCCAGACTCCCGATGGCAAGCCCACCGACGTCCGCAGCCCGTTCATGGACAACGGCATCGAGGCGACTGCCGAGCGCGTGAACTCGATCCTGGTCGGCATCAAGCGCGCAGGTGCCACGGTCGACGTGCTTGTGCTCGACTACGAGCGCGGGTTCGCGTGGGATCCACGATTCGGTTCACTCGACAACGATCCTCGCTGGATCGGCCTTGCCCGCGAGCTCGGCTTCGAGGATCTGCGCGGCATGGATGCCTCACGCGTCGCGCGCTGGAACGAGGTCATGGGCCGCTACTTCGACGATGCGATCGCCCGCAGCACCGACCAACCCCTCCAGTCCATCTTCCCGGGCGCGCGCCTGGCCAACTTCGACTCGTTCGCCAGTCTGCCGGTTGCACCCGTGATCGGCAGCGACGGCATGCCGTTCCTGCGCGCGTCGGTCACCAATCGCAACGGCGCGCTCGTCGGCCTCGGGTCGCACGACTCGTCGCCGTTCTTCGGGGTGCTGCTGCCGACCACCGGACAGCAGCGCGTCGATGGCGTGAACCCGATCGGCCAGGATGCGTTCGCGGCCGCGCGACTCGAACTGCACCGTTCGCGCTCCATGCGTAGGCCCGCCGGTCGTTCGCAGATGCCGTGGATCGCTCCGCGCAGCCTCGATTCCGGCGCGATGCTCGCCAAGGCCGACCCTGACACGGCGACGCCGATGCGCAGCACGCCCTACTGGGACGAAATGGTGCTGCAGCTTGGCCTGCACGGCGCCGATGACTTCCTGTACTGGAATCCTGAGGGTTCGCTTGCACCGCAAGCTCCGGTGGCTGCGCTCCCGGAAGACCACCAGGCCCTCGATGGGCTGCTCGAGGAACTCAACCGCACGCTCGGCCAGCAGCCGGGCGACAGCGTGTACCGCGAGCAGCCGGGCTTCGATGACCGCATCATCGCCACGGGTCGTGACGATGGCGAGTCCATCGTCTGGCGACTGACCTTCGATCCGGGCATCGAGAGCGTGCGCGTGTTCTTCACCGACGGTGCGTCGCTGGTGGTGAACCGCGAGGCCAATCGCCCGGGTGCATGGATCGCTCACCCCAAGTCGAAGTCGCTCGTCTTCGACGCCGACAACACCGCACCGGTGTTCGAGGTCGTCGCTGCGCGCACCACCGAGACGTCGAGTGCATCCACCAAGTCACCTGACGGAGCGACGGCTCCCGGCTCGGGCGATGCGACCGGGACCAAGGGCGGCGCCGATGCCGGCTCGACGGTGGCGTCAGGCTCCACTGGCTCTACCGGATCCACGGGTGCTGGCAGCACGCTCGCGACTGGCTCCGGCGGTTCGAGCGGTGATCCAAGCGCATCGACCGGAATCGATGGATCATCGACGGCAGGTGGAACCGATGGTTCCGCGACATCGGCCCGCGCTGTCATGATCGCGCAGCTGACGTCAGAGACGCGCCAGCGAGCAGGCGAGGCGATGGGCACGATCTTTACGAGTCGTCGCACGTCGGATTGGACCGGTGGCCTTTCGTATCGGCGCGATCGCTGGGCGGCCATGCTGAGTCAAGCAGCTTCGTCGGGCCCGCTGTCGTCGTACCTGGCCGAGGTCAATGGCCAGGGGGTTTCCGCCAGCCAGCTCGATCCCGCGCTCTACATCCGACCGCAATCCCTCGAGGAAGTCCATCCTCAGTTGCTCGATGCCCGCGCCGCCAGTGCCGGCCAGAACCAGCTGGCTTGCGCACTCGCCTACGCCGACGTCAACCAGTCGGCGCTGCTCCAGCAGCGCGGCGTCGTGCTGGCCATCGCGGCCGCCCAGACCGGCGATCCGGCTCTGGTCGCGCGTGCCAACGAGATGCTGCGTGCGTTCGTGGGCCACAACCCGTTGCAGCGTCCGGGCACCACGCTGACGTCGTCGGCCATGGTCATGCCCGAGGGCGGTGACGGCGTGTGGCTCGCCACGGCATGGGGCATCGACGGCATCGTCGGCATGATGTCGGCGCTCGGGGATCGTGTTCCTGCGGATCTCCGGGCCGACCTCGAACTGCTGCTGCGCCGCGAAGTGCGCAACATCTGCGTGGACTGGGCGGACCAGCGCCCCTGGTTCGTGCGCGTGCGCGCCTTCAACAGCAACCAGTGGATGGAGCCGGCCGTGGCGCTCATCAGGGCGTGTCTCTTCCTCGGTGATCCTGAGCTTCTGCCGGCCTACAACCTCGGCGTGGAAAGCCTGGCTGCGTCGCTGGCCGTGCATGGTTCGGACGGCGCGTATCTCGAGGGCTTCTCGTACGCGGCGCAGTCGCTCGGCACGGTCTTCGACATCGTCGATGACATGCGTTCGATCGGCGACCAGCGCTGCTCGGACTTTGGCTTCACGGCCAACAACTGGCGCTGGCTCATGCACACCGTCATGCCCGGTGGCTACGTGGTGAACTGCTACGACAGCGGCCGTTCGGTCCTGCCCGACTGGGGTCGCGCCGCCCCGATGCCGCACTTCGGCGTCGTGGCCATGGGCTCGGAGCCTGAAGCCATGCAGAACATGGCCTGGATGTTCCCGCAGGGCCGCGGCGACCCGCCGGGCCTGCGTTACGCCTCGGCCGTTGCAGGAATGAGTGGACAGGCATCGATGACCCTGCCGACGTCCGCCTACTTCCCGTCGCAGCAGGTCGTGACCTGGCGCAGTGCCTGGGAGCGGCCGGCTGAAACGAGCCGGGCGTTCGGTGTGTGGGTGCGCGGTGGTGCACTCCTCGATGGACACGCTCACCGTGACCAGGGACAGGTGTCGGTGTATGCCGGCGAACGTCCCATCCTGATCGACTGCGGCAGCGACTACTCGCACCCGAACCAGGAGGCCATGCTCGCAGCCGCGGCCGGCCACGGCATCATGCAGGTCGGTGCGCTGTCGCCGCGTCACAAGGCGATCGCTGCACCCATGGTGGTGAGCCGGCTCGATGACCAGGCGGGTTCGGTGCTGGTCGACTCCACGGCCGCCTATGCAGGCGTGGTGTCCTGCGTGCGCACCGTGCAGTGGGACGTCAGCGGCCGCGTGAACTTCGGCGACACGGTCGCATTCCGCGATGAAGTCGCCGCCGGCACCGAGGTCTACCGCTTCCACACCGGATCGGCGCTCCCGCTCGAGATCTCGGGCGGCGGCACGTCGTGGCAGGTCGGCTGGGAGGGCGCCACGATGTCGATCAGCGCGGACCGCGCGATCGTGGTCGGGCAGGCCGAATGGCCTGATGCCGTGCTCCCCGGCAAGATGCACCGGGTCATCACGATCCGCAGCGTCGATGCCCTCGAGTCGATGGCGATGACCAGCGTGCTCGAAGTGTCGATGCGCTGATCCGCTGATCCGAGGCAGTGCGCCGCGGCGGGGGCTACGCTTGCTGCCATGGATGACCAGGCGGCGCTCGCTGGGATTGTTCGCGCATTCGGCGCCGAGTCCGGCACGATCCACTGGGTCGGCGGTGATGGTCTGCTGCACTTGGCGGCCTGCGTCGGTCACTTCCCGCCGCCGGTGATGGACGCGATCCGCGTGATCCCCGTTGGCAAGGGGCTCGCAGGCCTTGCAGCCGAGCGGCGCACCTGCGTGACCGTCTGCAACCTCCAGACCGATGACAGCGGACAGGCCCGTCCAGCAGCGCGCGCCACCGGCATGGAAGGCGCGATCACCGCGCCGTGCCTTGCTCACGATGGCCGCGTGGTCGGCGTGATCGGCGTGGCCAACACGCAGGCGCGGACCTTCACCGATGCCGAACAGGCATCCTTGCTCGAGCATGGTCGGTCGCTCGCGGCGCGCCGTTCGGGCGGGCACGCATGACCGGGGCGATGGTCCAGTCCGTTGTCCCTCTGCTGATCGCGGGCATCGATGCATCGACATCCGCTGCGTGGATGCCGGTGCTTGGCTTCGCTCTTGCCGCAGGAGTCGTGAGCGCCGGGGCGACGGTTGCCGTCGAGCGGTTCGGCGGACGGGTCGGAGGCATCCTCGGCACGGTGCCCACCACGATCATGCCCGCGACCATGGGGCTCTTCGCGACGCATCCGATGGATGCCGACGGCACATCGAGCGAGGGCTTCCTTCGCGCCGTGGCCGTGGTGCCGGCAGGCATGATGATCAATGCCGCGTTCCTGGCGAGCTGGCGCGTGCTGCCACGGTGGTTGCATGCCGACGACTCGCGAGCCACGCTCTGGCGCTGCGTCGCGGCGAGCCTCGTGGTCTGGGCACTGCTCTCGCTGGCATGGGTCGTCGGCATGAACGCACTCGAGCCATCCGTCGAGGCCTTGCTGGCCATCGGCGGAGGCACGCTGCTGGCCACCGCCACCCTCGGCATCGTGCTGTGCCGTCATGGTGTGCCGGCCCCGAAGGGCACCAATCACGTGACATGGTCGGTGCTCGTGGCACGTGGCGTCGCTGCCGGCGGTGCGATCGCGGTGGCTCTCGTCATCGCGCGTGGCGGCCATGCGATCGCCGGCGGCATGGCCGTGACGTTCCCCGCGATCTTCCTCACGACGATCGTGGGAACGTGGCTCGCGCAAGGTCGCGAGGTTCCCGTGGGTGCCGTGGGGCCGATGGTGCTCGGATCGTGCGCGGTCGGGTCGTACGCGATGCTCTCGGGACTGCTCTACCCGCGGCTTGGCCTGGTGCTGGGCACGCCCGTGTGCTGGATCCTTGCGGTTGGATGCGTCAGCGTGCCGGCTGGCCTGTGGCTGCGTGCGCACAGCATGCGTTCCGACCAGGAGTGACGCGCTATCGTGCGGCGATGCCTCGGTGGTTTCGATGGTCCGTGCACGGCGTTGCGCTGGTCCTGCCATGGGTCGTGGCCATCTGGCTGGGGGCCACCCTGCCGGATCGTTACCCCGTGCACTTCGATGGTTCAGGCACGCCCGATCGATGGGCCGGCCCGGGTCAGGGTGAGTGGTACCTGCTTGCGGCAATCGCCACGTTCGTCGAGTGCGTGCTGGTCGGTGCCGGTGCACTCGCCACCTTCTGTACCGTTCGCGCCCCCGAGTACGTGAACGTTCCGGCGAAGGCGGCCTTCGTGCAGTTGCCGCCGGCTGCGCGCGTGTGGTGCCTGGCACCGATGGTCGACCTGCTCACGATGATCGCGCTGCTGGTCTCGGTGCTCTTTGCACGCATCATGCACGGCACGTGGCAGGTCGCGATCGGCGAGCGCACCACACTCGCGCCATGGGATGCGATCGTGCTCGTGGGGCTGATCCTCGCTGCCACCCTATGGCAGTCGATCGTGACGTACCGTCGCGTGCTGGCCGAGGTCGCGCGTCAGGCGTGACCGGTCTGCTTGTGCGCGGCGGTTCAGGCCTGACCGAGCCAGCGTGACCGATGGGACGCGAGTTCGGTTGGCGTGAAAAAGTGGGAGCACAGGCGGGTCCGATGGATTCGATCGACGTCGTCCGGGAGACTTCGGATTAGCTGGATGACCTTGGCGTGGGATGGGCCGGCGCCGCGCTGCTCTGCCGAGTTGATGCGCACCATGCGGACCGGTACCTCGACGAATGCCGAGAGCTCCCGTTCCTTCGCTGCATCGTCGAGATCGGCGCGCATGACGAGGATCCGCCAAGGCGCATGATGGACGAGCATGGCCTTGCGGTCGGTATCGAAGCGGTCGTTCCACGGACTCCAGCCAAGCGCCGGCGTGACATCCGCGTCGAACCAATCCGTCATCGCGTTCGAATGCGGGTGGACGAGTGGCCAGGCAGGGCCGGGGCCGACCGGCTCGAATGCCGCCATACTGGCTGCCACCGCGACCGGATCCCTGACCATCATGACGAATCAGGCAGGACGCCTCGGCAGTGTGATGCCGTGCAGCACGGCCCAGTCGCCGGTCATTCGATTCCGCAGCATGCCATCCGGAGTCACCTGGGGATCCGGCCGGTTCCATGACATCAATGGCTGGTGCAGGCGATGGCACTTGAACACCCGACGCCCGAGTGCCAGCCGAAGCGCGCGGTAGACGGCCGTGGATGCGGTGCGGTGCGTGCTTGCGACGATGATCGGCTCGCTGCGCAGGGCAGCAAGGCGTGCGCGCAGCATGGCATACCGAGCGAGGAACGAGGCCTGCTTGAGGGGACCGTGCATCAGGTGTGACCGGTCTGGACGACGGGCTGGGCGTTCTGCTCGCTGCAGAGGACGACGAGCAGGTTGCCGACCATGCGGGCGCGCTCGGCACCGTCGAGCTTGGCGACGCCGCGCTGCTCGAGCTGGGTGAGCGCCATCTCGACCATGCCGACGGCCCCCTCGACGATCTTCTGCCGCGCGGCGATCACGGCCGACGCCTGCTGCCGGCGGAGCATCGCGGCGGCGATCTCGGGTGCGTAGGCAAGGCTGCTGATGCGGGCCTCGATCACCTCGACGCCGGCTTGGGCAAGCCGAACGTGGAGCTCGTCGCGCAGGCGCGCGCCGATCAGGTCGGTGTTGCCGCGCAGGCTCGGCGTGTCGTGGTCGTCCGGGGCGTCGTAGTGGAACTGGCTGGCCAGGTTGCGCAGCGCGCTCTCGGACTGGATCTCGACGAAGTTCTCGTAGTCGTCGACCGAGAAGATCGCCTGCGCGGTGTCGGTGACCTGCCAGACGACGACTGCGGCGATCTCGATCGGGTTGCCGTCGCGGTCATTCACCTTGATCGGCATGCCGCGGCTGCGCGAGGCCTTCACGAGCACCTTGCCTGTGGTGGGCTCGGTCACGTCGGAACCCTTGGAGCTGCCGGTCTCGAAGGTGCGCACGCGCAGGCTCACGCGGCGCTTGCCGCTGAATGGATTCACCCAGTGGAAGCCGACGGTGCGCACGGTGCCGCGGTACTGGCCGAAGAAGGTGATGGCATTGCTGGCGCCGGGCTGGACCGCGAAGTAGCCCGCCCAGCAGATGAGCCAGACCAGGATGCCGAGTGCGCCGCCGATGATCAGCAGTGGTGAAGGCGTGAAGCCGTCGCCGCGCACGCCGTGCACGATGGCGTAGATCGCGGCCCCGAGCATGATCATGTGGAAGGGCAGGATGGCCCAGCCGCTCATCGGCTGCAGGGCCCGTTCGCGGACGGTCGATGCGGGTGTGGCGGGCGTGGACATGGTGCCTCCTTGGCGGGCGCCATGCTACGGACCGTGGTCCTCGCGCCCGGCAGGCGGGGAATCGCGTGCGCCGGATGCGTCGCTCAGCAGTCGCCCCAGCTGCCGAGCATCACCGACAGGTCGGCACCATTCACGGTGTCGTTGCCGTCGATGTCGGCGGCGCAGCCTTGGCATGCACCCCAGGCACCGAGCAACACACCCAGGTCGGAGCCATCGACGCGCCCGTCGCCTGTGAGGTCGGCGGGACATGGGGTCGGGATGCTGGTGGGATCCGCGGGATCGCTGCCGGCGTCGAGTTCGTCCCGGTCGGCGTACCCATCGAGGTCACGGTCGTATCCGAGCCGCGTGCCGGTGCCATCAGGCACGGCGGTGAAGGTGATCTCGCCGCCCGGCGCCGCGAGCGCGCGGAGCTGGGCGCTGGTCACGGTCTCGCCCGCACGGTCGGACTGCCACTCGCTGCTCGAGAGGAACTGCCAACCGCGCGCCTCGCCGCCGACCACGCCCTTGGCGACCAGGTCGATGGAGCCGTTGGCGGCCAGCGATTCGAGCGTGTTGAGCAGGGCGACCTGCTGCGGGGTCGCCGAACCGATCGAGGCGATCGTGACCTGCTGCCCGACGGCCGCGTGCGTGTCGGTGGCGAGGCTGAACATGAACGCCTCGAGGTCACGCTTCTGCTGCTGCCCGGCGGTCCCGCTGGCGAAGTTGAAGACTGGGAGCCCGAGGAAGCTGATGAGCGTGTCGAAACCGCCGTCATGCGCGAACCCGAAGCCGCGGTTGTTGGCCTGGCTGGTCTTCAGGAAGCCTGTCTTCTCGTGCATGTTCTGGAGCTGCGGGATCTTCATGCTCTGCGGCTCCTGCAGCAGGTTGGCGCTGATGATCACGCCCAGCCCGCCGGTCGGCAGCTGGTGGCAGATGTTGCAGTTGGTGGCGGCACCGTCAACCTGCAGCGTGTTGTAGAGGTTCTGCCCGGTGACGGGGTTGCCGCTGCCGGGCAAGCTCGTCCTGAGTGAGTTGTCGACGTTGCGGTTGGGGTTGGGCGGGAAGCGCATCGACGCAACGAACTGCATGAAGGACGACATCTCGGCCTGCGTGAGCGGGGCGTCGTCGCCATTGAGTCCGATGAACGCACCGTTGAACTGCGGAAGGCCCTCACGGTCCCCGCGCCAGTGCAGCGGCTCGGCTCCGAGGATGCCGACGAGCGTCTGCGTGGTCATCGGGCCCTTCATCGGATGCCAGTTAGCGCAGCCGCCGGCAAGGCCGAAGTTGCAGTTCTGGTTGAACGCCTTGACCGATCCGTTGGGTTCGCCGAGGTCCCATGCGAGGAAGTCGAGCTTGCCGTCGATGTGGCAGCTGCCGCAGGAGGCCTGGCCGAGCCCGCTCGTCCGGTGCGTGTCGTAGAGGAAGGGTCGCCCGGCACGGATCTCGTCGGGCGTCGAGTCGTGGAAGGCCACGCGTGCGGTCTCGGTGCCGCCGGACATGCTGACCCGGCTGATCGAGCCATCAAACTTATTCATCACGTACAGCGCGCCGCGCGCCTCGTCGAGTGCGAGCCCGGTGGGGCCCTGGCCGACCTCGATGCGCGCCTGCGGGGCACCCGATGCGTTCACCTGCAGCAGGTTGTTCGAGCCCATGCCCGCGATCCATCCGGTGGTGCGCGCGGCGTTCCAGACGATCGCGCGCGGGTCGCCGATGGAGAGGTCGCGCTGCGCCTGCGGCAGGGTGGCGGCCGTGTAGTTCAGGTGCGGGTTGAGATCGACGATTGTCGGCGTCGCCGGAGCCGCGGGATCCACGCTGGCCATGCGCACGCGGATGAAGGTGCCCTTGACCCGGGGCTCGAAGCGGATCTGGTTGGTGGCTTCGGTGCCGACCACGGTGACGCGGCCCGATGGGCCGACATCGAGGGCCATGTTGGTCGTCATCAGGCCCTTGGCGTAGGTCGTCGCGAGCGTGGAGGCGTTGATGATCGCGAGGTCCTGGTCGTGCAGGCCCCACGTCACGGAGTTGGTCCAGTTGCCGTTGTTGTCGTCGCGCCAGGTTCCGTCGGCCTGCTTGCGCACGATGAGGCCCGAGCGCGGCGCGACGGGCAGGCCCGGCGTGAGGGCCGGCACGAACGAGTTCCCGCTGTTGGGCGGGGGATTGGGGTCGCCGGCGTAGGGATTGGCCGAGCTGCTGACGACCGTTTCGGGAAGCAGCGTGGTGGCGTTGCCGCTCTCGAAGATCGCGGCGTACACGCGCGTGCCGTCGGTGGCGAGCGCGCGGGGATCCTCGCCCTGGATCGGCACCACGGTCGGCGCGGCGGCCAGGTTCGCTGGATCGAAGACGCGCACCTCGTTGAGCTGGCTCACGCTGACGAAGGCACGCTGGGGCGAACCGGCGAAGACGACGTCGCACGGTTCATCGCCGGTCGGGAGCGTGGCGCGCACGCGGCGCGTGGGCAGGTCGACGATGCTGATCGAGTCCGAGAGATGGTTGACGACCCAAGCCTCGGTGTTCGACCGCGCCCGCACCGAGACGGGGTCGACGCCGACCGGTACCGCGCCGATGGCGACGGGCGCTGCACCGGTCACGTCGAAGAGTTCCAGCACGCCGTCGGCCAGGTTGACCGCCAGCAGCGTGCTGCGGTCCGGCGTCAGGTCGATCGGGTGGACGTGCGGCGTCTCCCAGTTCCAGAAGGGTGCGGTGGCGGCGCGCTGCGGCGGGGTGGTCCCCTCGCGCTCGCGCGTGACGACCTGGTCGATCAATGCGAGCACTTCCTCGCGGGGCAGGTCATGGGCCCGGCGCGCACGCGCCTGCGCGGGCATGGGGGCGAGCAACGATGCGGCACCCGCCAGCACACCACACGCGGCGACGACGAGGGCGATCCTGGACATGGGCACAAGGTAGCCCCATCGGGGCGGCGTCCAAGTGCCACCTTGACCGGATCCAGCCGACGACGGCCTCGGAGGGACCCACCGACGGTCCGGATCACCCGTCCGGGCTCAGGATCGGGCCACGGCTGCCGGCTCGCTGGCCTTCGCGAAGGTGAACGACTTCCCGACGTGGTCGACCACGATCGTGTCGCCCTCGCCGAAGGCACCCTCGAGCAGCTTGCCCGCGAGCGGGTTCTCGATGCGCTGCTGGATCACGCGCTTGAGCGGGCGCGCGCCGAAGTGCGGGTCGTAGCCCTCGCTCGCCAGCGCCGCCTGCGCTTGCGGCGAGAGCGTGAGGCCCATGTGCCGCGACTCGAGCCGCTTGGCCAGGTTGGCGACCTGGATGTCGACGATGCGGGCGATGTCGTTGCGCTTGAGCTGCTCGAAGATCACCGTCTCGTCGATGCGGTTGATGAGCTCCGGCCGCAGGTGCTTCTTCAGGATCGTGCGCACATGCGCCTCGATGACCTCGTGGCGCTCGCCCTTCTCGGTCATCTCGAGGATCGCCTGCGAGCCGATGTTGCTCGTCATGACGATGATCGTGTTGCTGAAGTCGACCGTGCGGCCCTGGCCATCGGTCAGGCGGCCGTCGTCGAGGACCTGCAGCAGCACGTTGCTCACATCGGGGTGCGCCTTCTCGAACTCGTCGAAGAGGACGACGCTGTACGGGCGCCGACGCACGGCTTCGGTCAGGCGGCCGCCTTCCTCGTAGCCGACATAGCCGGGGGGCGCGCCGATCAGGCGGGCCACGGAGTGCTGCTCCATGAACTCGCTCATGTCGATGCGCACCATCGCATCCTCGGTGTTGAAGAGGAGTGCGGCCAGCGTCTTGCAGAGTTCGGTCTTGCCGACGCCGGTCGGGCCGAGGAAGAGGAACGAGCCGATGGGACGGTTGGCCTCGCCCAGGCCGGCGCGGTTGCGGCGCACGGCCTCGGCCACGGCCGTCACGGCCTCGTCCTGCCCGACCACTCGGCGGTGCAGTTCGCCCTCGAGGTGCATGAGCTTCTCGCGCTCGCTCTCGACCAGGCGCGAGACGGGGATGCCCGTCCAGCGCGCCACCACCGCGGCGATCGCCTCTGGGTCGACTTCCTCGCGCACCAGCGAGCCACCGCTGGCCATGCGTGACCGCAGCGTGCGCTCGGTCTCGGCCATGCGCTTCTCGAGCTCGGGGATCTCGCCGTACTGGATGCGGGCGGCATCGCCGAGGCGGCCGTTGCGCGTGGCGACCTCGAGTTCGGTGCGCTTGCCGTCGATCTCGCGCTTGAGGTCCTTGATCGAGTCGAGTTCCTTCTTCTCGGATTCCCAGCGGGCCGTGAGCGCGCGGTTGCGCTCCTGCTCACCGGCGAGCTCCTGCTCGACCTCGACGAGCCGGCGCTTGCTGGCCTCATCCTTCTCGATGGTCAGTGCGGTCTTCTCGATCTCGAGCTGGGTGATGTGACGCCGGATCTCGTCGATCTCGACCGGGATGCTGTCCTGCTCGATGCGCAACCGGCTTGCGGCCTCGTCGAGGAGGTCGATCGCCTTGTCAGGCAGGAACCGGTCGGCGATGTAGCGGTGGCTCAGGCTCGCAGCCGTGAGCAGTGCACCGTCCTGGATGCGCACGCCGTGGTGCGACTCGTACTTCTCCTTGAGGCCGCGCAGGATCGCGATCGTGTCCTCGAGCGAGGGCTCGCCCACGAAGACCGGCTGGAAGCGGCGCTCGAAGGCCGGGTCCTTCTCCACGTGCTTGCGGTACTCGCTCAGCGTGGTCGCGCCGATGCAGCGCAGTTCGCCGCGGGCGAGGGCGGGCTTGAGCAGGTTGCCCGCGCTCGGCGAGCCTTCGGTCTGGCCCGCACCGACCATCGTGTGGAGCTCGTCGATGAAGAGGATGATGCGACCCTCGGCGGTCGCGACCTCGCGCAGCACGGCCTTCAGGCGCTCCTCGAACTCGCCGCGATACTTGGCACCGGCGAGCAGCGCACCGACGTCGAGCGCCATGATGCGCGAACTGCGCATGGATTCCGGGCAGTCGCCGCTGACGATGCGCTGGGCGAGCCCTTCGACGATCGCGGTCTTGCCGACGCCAGGCTCGCCGATGAGGACGGGGTTGTTCTTCGTGCGGCGCGAGAGCACCTGCATGCAGCGGCGCACTTCCTCGTCGCGGCCGATGACCGGGTCGAGCTTGCCCGACTGGGCGCGCTCGGTCAGGTCGATCGCGTACTTCTTCAGGGCCTCGAAGCTGCCTTCGGCCTCCTGGTCGGTCACGTTGGTCACGCCGCTGGCCTTGCGGATGTCGGCCATGGCGCGCTCAAGGTGCGCGCGCTGCACGCCGCAGGCCGCGAGCGCCTTGGCGGCCTCGCACCGCTCGCCGGCGCAGGCCAGCAGCAGATGCTCGCACGTGGCGTACTGGTCCTTCATGCGCACGGCCTCGCGATCGGCGGCCGCGAGCACCGACATGACATCGTTGCCGGCGGTGGGCTGCGCGCCCTGCACGGTGGGGATTCGCTTGAGCTCGGCCTCGACGACCTGCGCGATGCGCGTGGCATCGACGCCGGCCTTCGAGAGGATCGATGGCGCCGTGCCCTTGCGGTCGGCGAGCATGGCCGCCAGCAGGTGCAGCGAACTGAACTCGCTGGCGCGCTCACGCGCGGCGCGGGTCTGCGCCTCGACGATCGTCTGCTGGGCTGCGGTGGTGAATCGGTTCATGTCCATGGTGGTGGTGTCCTTGTGCCTCGGGGTACGAGGCAGCGGACCGCTACAAACGGCGTGCCAGTCATGATGGATCGGGCCAAAGGGCCGTTTTCAGGCCCTGCGGCCGCGCGTCGTGGGCGTCAGCGCCGCACGTCAGCCAGCCGACGGGCGGGGAAGCCTGGCGGCACGAGTTCCGGACGTTCGTTCAGCCATCCCACCAGCCAGCGGAAGGCATCGACCAGGCGCGGGCCCGGCCGGTTGAACATCTGGTTGCCGTCGACGAGGACGATCGCGTCGGGATCGCCCGACATGACTGCGGGCAGCAGCGGCCACCAACGCTGTGCGGTCAGTGCATCGAGTTCCTGTTCGATCCGGTCGAGACCGAAGCCACATGGGCAGATGACGATGCGCTCCGGCGCGGCCTCGAGCAGGTCCTCGGGACTCACGCGGCGGCTCTTCGCGCCGGCTTCGTTGAGGACGTGACGTGCACCGGCAGCGTTGATGAGTGCTGGCGTCCAGTGACCACCCACGAACGGCGGGTCCATCCACTCAAGGAAGAGCGTCGGCGGACCCGGCACGAACGGATTCACGAAGTCGACCGCGGTCCAGTAGCCCTCGCGCAGCCGCACCATGGTGGCCTGCGCTTGGTCGGCCATGCCCACGGCTTCGCCCACGGCGAGCACATCATCGAGCACTTGCCAAAGCGTGGTGGGATTGAGGCTCACCACCGCTGGCTTGGGATCCATCGTGGCCGCGGCACCGCGGACCGTGGCCAGATCGATGCTGCAGACATCGCACAGGTCCTGCGTGAGGATCACGTCGGGCTTGAGCGCACGGAGGCGGTCCACATCGAGCGTGTAGAGCGACTGCCCGCTGCCCAGCGCGGCGCTGACCTGCGCATCGATCTCGGCGCTCGTGGCGGCATGCGTGCGCTGGCCGGTCAGGATCGGCAGGTGCTCGAGCCCGGCCGGGAAGTCGCACTCGTGGCTCCTGCCGACGAGCAGGTGCTGGCCGCCAATGGCGCACAGCACTTCGGTGGCGCTGGGAAGCAGGCTGACGACGCGCATGGGAGGGGGAAGGGTAGTGCGGGGCCTTGGACGAGGTCAGCAAGCGCCCGGAGAACCTTTCGTGAATCCCGCCCCCGAGGTTGTCGCCGGGGCGTTGCCCGTCCATACTTCGTCGATGCTCGTCCATGCCTCGATCGCGCTCTTCGTATCGTCACTCGTCGCCCAGGCTGACTTCACCGAGGTGCGTGGTGAGCGTGAGTTCTCGGGCGAGCTCATCGTGCGGCCACTGCAGACGCTCGATACCCCCGGTCGCGCAGCCGCGGTCAGGCGACTCGCGGCCTGGCCCGGTCGCCGCAACGAGCGCACGGACGAATGGGTGATCGGCGTCGGCGTGGGCCCGATGATGCCCGGCACCGCCGAGAACTCGGTGTCCGCCGAACTCATGGCGACCGGCCTCTTCCAGTACGTCTGCCCGAACTGGACGGTCTATCCCTGCGAGCAGCCGAACGACCCTCGCTACGCCGAGCAGTGGCACCACCCCATGATGCAGTCCGCGGCGGCGTGGGACCTGCACCGGGCCGATGCAGCGGGTGGCGTGATCATTGCCGTGACCGACACCGGCATCGTCACGCACGAGGATCTCCTCAATCGCGTGCCGGGGTTCAACAGCGCGAGCGACCTGGCTGAGGTCGACGGCGGCATCATGGATGACATCAACGGCCACGGCACGCACGTGGCCGGCTGTGCGGCTGCGGCTGGGAACAACGGCGTCGGCGTGAGCGGCATGGGCTGGAACTTCCGCATCATGCCGATCCGCGTGAGCGAGGCCGCCAACGGCGGCGCGAGCTACGAGAACCTGATGCAGGGCGTGCAGTGGGCTGCCGAGAACGGCGCGAAAGTGATCTCCACCAGCTACTCGGGCATCGGTTACGCACCGATCGAGACCACCGGCCAGTACGTGCGATCGCTCGGGGCGAGCATGCTCTGGGCTGCGGGCAATTCCGCCACGGATCATGCAGGCTGGGACTTCCCCAACGTGCTCGTGATCGGCGCCAGCAACCAGTCCGACCAGCGCGCGAGCTTCAGCGGCTTCGGTCTCGGCGTCGACCTGTTCGCGCCGGGCGTGTCGATCCTGAGTTCGATCCGTGATGGAACCTACGGTTTCGCAAGCGGCACGAGCATGGCCACGCCGGTGGCCAATGGTGCGCTGGCCCTCATCCGTTCCGCCAACCCGCAGTTGACGGCGGAGCACGCCGAGCATGTCCTGATGAACACGTGCGATGTCTGGGGCGGCACCGTCAACGGCGAAGAGTTCGGCTGGGGCCGCATCAACCTGCTGCGCGCGGTCGAGCATGCGCGATCGGCGCTCCTGCCGGCACCGCCGGTCGCACGGGCCGACCGCGTGCGCGCGATCGCCGGCCAGCCGATCACGCTCGATGTGCTTGCCAATGACTTCGATCCCAACATGGATGCGCTGCGGATCGAATCCTTCGCTGCGGTGACCAGCACCGGTCGAGCGGTTCGTCTCGTGTCCGGCGCGGATGGCGCCCGCGATGTGCTCGTGATCGACGATCTGGGCCCGGCGGCTGGCAACCAGACCCTGATCTACACCTTGGTCGAGCCAGTGAGCGGAGCCACCTCGTCGGAACAGGTCACCATCGAGGTCGCCGTGGGTCGCCCCGCGGTGGTCGTGCAGGGTGACCAGCCGGGCCTCGATGCAGCCTGGTACGAGCTCAGTGCGCCGACGTCGCTGCCCGACTATTCGCAGCTCACGCCGTACGGCACTGCGGTGGTCGAGAACATCAACTACGGCTCGACCACCGATGCCTTCGCCGGAAGCGGTCGTTCAGACAACGTCGGCGCGACCTTCAACGGCTGGATCACGATTCCCACGGCTGGGTACTGGACGCTCGGTGTGACGAGCGATGACGGTTCGCGGCTCTGGATCGGTGACGATCTGGTGGCGAACAACGACGGCCTGCACGGCATGGTGACGGTGCGTGGCACGCGCCCGCTCGCTGCCGGCAAGCACCGACTGCGCGTGGAGTTCTTCGAGGGCGGCGGTGGCGCGGGGCTCATCATGGCCTGGTCCGGTCCGGGCACGACGACGTCCGCGATCCCCGGCTCGGCGCTCACGCGCGGCGGCGGCTTCGTGCCTGGCGACGTCGATGGCAACGGCGTGGTCGATGGCGGCGACCTGGGCATCCTGCTCTCGGCATGGGGTGCATGCGGCGTTTGCGGGGCGGACCTCAACGGCGACGGCGTCGTGGACGGGGCCGACCTCGGACTCATGCTCACGGCGTGGACGCCGTGATGCGCTGACGAGCGCTCCATCAACGACAGGCGCCTCCCGCGGGGGGAGGCGCCGTGATCGATCGAAGCTGGGGATCCTAGATTCGAACTAGGACAAACTGAGTCAGAGTCAGTTGTGCTACCGTTACACCAATCCCCAGTGACGGAGCGCCAGTATAGCGCGGCCTCCGCGGCGGGCCACCCCATGCGAGCTGCGGTCCTCATCATCGCTACGACGGTCGCGGCCCTGTGTTCGGGCTGTGTTATCCAACCGATCCAGCTCCGCGCGGTGCAGCCGGACGGGCGCCCGGTCGAGGGCGTCGACGTCTATCGGAACACGCTCGGCTGGTTCAAGATCTTCGCGAGCGATGACGAACCGTTCGTGTCCGATGCGGATGGCGTAGCGGGCTTCACGCTCTTCTCGCGACGCACGAGCCTGACGGTCTTCAAGCCCGGCTACGAACCGCGCCAGGTGATCGTGATGCCCTACGACGGCGTGCGGCAGGAGATCCGCGGGGAGGGCGAGACCACGATCGACTTCGACCAGGTCAGGGGCAAGGAGCCGATCGATTTTCCGCTCGTGCCGATCACGCGCACGCCGATCGAGGTGCGCGTGCGCGATGAGGATGGACGCCCCGTCGAAGGAGCCACGGTCTACCTGAGCACGTTCATCTACCTCAAGGAGCAGGGGGCCGAGGAGTCGCGCGGCCGGCTGCCCGTGCAGCAGGCATCGACCGCTGCCGACGGACTCGCGCAGGTCGAATTCATCTCGGGCTTCATGAACCGAGTCGTCGTGCGAGCGCCCGGTCGGGTCGGCGGGTCGGTCGAGCTGCGCACGCCGCGCAGCCTGGACGTGATGGCGCGCACCCGTGAGACCCGGCAAGTGAGCTTCCGCGTCATCGATCGACGCAGCAAGCTTCCGCTTCCCGGCGCCGTCGTGAGCGCGGGGCAGGCGAGCGATGGCTTGCCGCCCGATCCCGATGCCTTCAGCGTGACCACGCCCTCCGGCGGCGTGACGGAGCCGATGGCCCTGGCGCGCCGTGTGCCCCTGTACGTGCATGTGAGGGCCCCGGCCGGCTACAAGGACACCGATATCCACCTTGAGTGGCGCAAGCTCATCGAGTCGCCTTTGCCGGTCTTCCAGGCGACGATCGGCCTCGAACGCAAGTGATCCGGTGAACTTGGGCGCGGGCCGGGTCACGCGTCTACGCTTCCTGCGAGATGACCACCACCACCATCGAGCGCGGCTGCATCGGCAGCGAGGCCACGACCCAGGGCATCACCGTCCGCGTGCAGCCATCATGGCTTGCGCGCGAGAGCAGCCCGGCGCATGGGCGGTGGGTCTTCTCGTACCAGGTGCAGATCGTCAACGATTCAGCCACGCCGGTGCAGCTCGTGTCGCGGCGATGGACGATCGTGGATGCCGATGGCGACAGCCATGTCGTCGAGGGCGAGGGCGTGGTCGGGCAGCAGCCCAGGCTCGCGCCCGGCGAGTCGTTCCGCTACGGCAGCTACTGCCCGCTCGCGACCGAATGGGGCACCATGGAAGGCACCTTCACGCTCAAGCGCGAGGATGGCACCCGGTTCGACGCCGAGGTGCGCCGTTTCTACCTGGTCGGCTCGCCCGAGTGATCGGCGGTCGGCGGCCCGGGCCGTGGTAGAACCCGAGTATGCCCCGTGACCCAGTGATCGCGATCGTCGGCGCCACCGGTGCGGTGGGCGTCGAGTTCCTTGAGCTCATCGAGCGCCGCGGCCTGCGTTGCAGCGAGCTGCGGCTCCTCGCCAGCGCGCGCAGCGCGGGAACCACCATGCGATGCGGAGCGCGCGAGTGCATGGTGCATGAGGCGACGCCGGAGGCCTTCGAAGGCGTGGACGTGGCGCTCTTCAGCGCCGGCAAGGGCGTGAGCAAGGCGCTGGCGCCCGCGGCCGTGCGGGCCGGAGCGTGGGTCGTCGACAACTCGAGCGCCTTCCGCATGGACGAAGGGATCCCCCTCGTGGTGCCCGAGGTGAATGCGCACGAGCTCGATGCGCTGGCTGCACCGTGCATCATCGCCAACCCCAACTGCAGCACCATCATCGCGCTCGTGGCGGTCACGCCTCTGCACCGCGCCGTGCGGATCGAGCGCATGGTCGTGAGCACGTACCAGGCGGCGAGCGGTGCCGGCGCTGCGGCCATGCGGGAGCTCGAGGGCCAGGCGCGCGAGTTCGCCGATGGCCGCGAGTACACGACCGAGGTGTTCGGCCGCCAGTACCTCTTCAACGTCTTCAGCCACAACAGCGCGGTCGGCGCCGACGGCTACAACGAGGAGGAGCGCAAACTCCTGCGGGAAACACGCAAGATCTGGGCCGACCCGTGCGTGCGCGTGACCGCGACCTGCGTGCGCGTGCCGGTGCTGCGCGCGCACTGCGAGGCGATCAACCTCACGTTCGCCGGCGACATGCCGGAGTCACGCGTGCGCGAGCTGCTGGCCGCTGCACCGGGCGTGCAGGTGGTCGATGATCGCGCGGCGAACCGGTTCCCCGAGCCGATCGATGCGGCGGGCAAGGACGACGTGCTCGTGGGCCGCATCCGCCAGGACTGGAGCCAGCCGGATCGGCGCGGCATCGATCTCTTCGTGGCGGGCGACCAAATCCGCAAGGGCGCGGCGCTCAACGCGATCCAGATCACCGAGCGCCTGGTGGCGCAGGGCAAGGTCGGGCCCGCGATGGCGCGCTGAGCGGGCATCGATCGGGTCAGCGGGTGATCAGCGTCGGTCGCGTTGCGATCCGCGTGATGGGCACGGAGTCCATCAGGTGGATGCTGCGCCGAGTTCAATCCTGGTCCTGTGCCGCTGGCTGACGCGGATGCGGCGGGCCTTGCCGGTCAGTTCGAGGTTGTCGAGGGCCGCACGCACCTGCGCGCGGGAACCACCGGCCCGGCGGGCAAGTTCAAGTTCGCTGTGTCCCGCATCGGCATCGTGCCGCAAGGCAGCGAGCACCGAGGCCCGTAGATCCCCGCGGAAGTCCGCGCGGGCCACGAGTTCGGGGTTCGTGGCGAACATCCATGATGCGGGTCGCAATGCGTCGTCCTTGAACTCGAACTCCTCACACCAGACGCCCCATCGCCGCGACAGGGCCGATGCGCGCCTGGCGGCCCGGGCGGCCAGCAGTGGATTCGAGCGCTCGATGTCGAACAAGGGCCGCGGAGCAGGCTCGGCATGCAGATCGCGCAGCACGGATGCGAACCGGGGTGGGTGCGTGCCATCCTGGGCGATGGAAAGCAGCAGTCCCAGGACCGGGCCCTGGTGGGCGTGCAGTTCCCGGCGGACGAGGCCGCGCAGTCGGTGCTTGGCGACCAACTCCCCGAAGCCGTGGAGCCAGGTGGCAGCAAGGATGAACAGCCTAGGCATCCGCGCAGCGCACTCGGCGGTCTGAAGGATCAGCCGTTCGAGGTCAGGCGTCGTGGGGTGGGGCGCGACATCCACACCGATGCCGACGCGGGCCCACTGCGCAAGCACGTGGTCGAGGTCAGCCGCCACGGCACTCCTCCTCGAGGATGGCCAGCAAGGCCGATGCCTCACGGATTTCATCGTCATGGGTGGCGCCCGTCGCAAGCGTGCCGAGGTAGCGCCGAACGAAGTCGACGTCATCGCCGGTCAGGCGCAGCGCGCGCAGGTCTTCGACATCCTGTGGCCGGCCGGCGAGCACCTTCATGGCGACGAGGTCGGATCGACCGATGCTGAAGACGCGCAAGCGCCCCCACATGCCGACCCAGACCCTGCGGGATCGCCAGTCCCGTGGCAACGCGTCACGTCGGAGCTGGACGTCGCTGTTCAGCCATGACGATGGAAGGCCCAGTTCGGACGCCATGGCCCGGGCAGCATCTTCGATGGGGCCGAGTGCCTCGTCCGGGCTGGCGAGCATCACGTCGCAGTCGATGGTCGTGCGAGAGCGAGGCAACACGCCACTGAGCATGCCGGCTGCTCCGCCGACCAGCAACAGTTCGACATCGATCGGATACGCAAAGCGCGCTCCGAGCCGGTGCAAGGCAAGTTCGATGGCCGCCGCGTCCATGTGACGGCCAAACCATACACTTCAGGTGCCCACAGAGGCACGTCAGACGATCTTTTTCGTCAATGGGAACCTGTTCTCGGACTCAACGCGAACTCGGCTCCCGCGGCTCGCGGCCGAGGAGCTCGGCCAGGGCCGTGCCGGGATCCGGCTGGCGCAGCAGGTGCTCGCCCACGAGCACGATGTGGATGCCGTGCGCGCGCAGGCGCTTGAGGTCATCCGGGGTCCTGATCCCGCTCTCGCTCACCATGACGTGCGTGTCGTCGACGAGTTCCGCCATGCGGAAGGAGTGACCGAGGTCCGTGGTCATGGTCCGCAGGTCGCGGTTGTTCACGCCCAGGAGCGCGTAGCCCGAGTGCGGGAACGACAGGTGCGGCTGCACGCGGTAGAGGTTCTCGGTGTCGTGCACCTCGACGAGCACGCTCATGCCCAGCTCGACCGCCAAGATCTTGTAGTCGATCAATTGCGCATCGCTCAGGCACTCGGCGATGAGCAGGATCGCATCGGCGCCGTAGGCCCGCGCTTCCCAGACCTGGTAGCTCTCGATGATGAAGTCCTTGCGCAGGACCGGCAGCGGCACGGCATCGCGGATCGCATGGATGAACTCGAGCGAGCCGCCGAAGTCGACCTCGTCGGTCAGGCAGCTGATCGCGACCGCGCCGTTGGCGTGATACCGTCGGGCGATGTCGACCGGATCGAAGTCAGGCCTGATGAGCCCGCCGCTGGGGCTGCGCTGCTTGACCTCGGCGATCACGCGCGTGCCCTTCGTGCTGCCGTGGTCGACGACCGCCTGGAAGAAGTTGCGCGGTCGCCCGAGCTCGGCGATGCGCTCCTTCAGCCCCTCGACCGGCGCGGCACGCTTCTTCGCGGCAACCTCGAGCCGCTTGCGCGCGACGATCTTGTCAAGGGCGTTGGCCATGGCGTGGTTCATGAGCGTAGCCGCGATGGCGGCTGCGGCAAGCGCTGCCGATGAAGCAGCGTCGCCGATGACTGCGGCACCAGCGATCACGGAGCCGTCACCTGCCTCGCTGCCCGTCCTGCCGCTGGCGATGCTGGCCGTGGCCGTCGCGCTCGTGGCGATGGTGCTCCGCCGACGCTGGCTTGCACTCGATGGGCGCCCCGGGCTGGGTTGGCTCGTGTCTCCCATGCACCTGATGGCGATGTGCGTGGCCACATGGCTCGCCGGCGGCGTGGCCACGCTGGTCGCTGCACGTGCGCTTGGCCTTGCCGGCACCATCGACCCCGAATCGCTCACCGTGCGCGAGGCGGCGATCGTGACGGCTGCCGCGATGGGCGCGGGCATGGTCGTCGCGATCGGCCTGATCCTTTGGATGCGCCGGCTGCAGCTCGTGCCGCGTGCCGGGACCGCGCCGGTCCGGTCGATCGCGCTCGGCGTTGCCGCGCTCGTGGCGTGGTGGCCTGCCGTGGCCTCGGTAGGTTGGATCGCTGGCCAGCTGCAGCGCGCGGCAACCGGCATCGATCCGCCCGCGATCGGCCACAGCACGCTCGAGCAGATGGTGCAGGGACCACGCGACGCATGGTGGTGGCTCATGGGCCTGAGCGCGGTCGTGCTCGCTCCGATCCTGGAGGAGTGCCTCTATCGCGGGTTCGTGCAGCAGGCGCTTCGTCGTGCGGGACTCGGTCCATGGGCTGCGGTCTTGCTGACGTCGGCCGTCTTCACGCTGATGCATGTCGGCAGCGTGCCCGAGGGCGCGCGAGCGGCGTCGTTGACCTCGCTCGCCGTACTGTCGTGCTGCTTCGGATGGCTCGCTGAGCGCACGGGCTCGCTGGTCGCACCGGTCGCAGCACACGTTGCGTTCAACCTGGGGAACCTCGTCGTGGCCACGGCTTTCGCGTGATGGCCACGGCTACACTCCTTGCCCCATGAGCGACAAGCCACGGATCCTGACTGGCGACACACCGACGGGCAGCCTGCACCTGGGCCACTGGGTGGGCAGCGTCAAGCGCCGCGTGGAGCTGCAGGATTCCCACGACTGCTACTTCATCCTGGCGAACATGCACGCGTTCACCACGCGTTCGGACAAGCCTCAGGAGATCCGGCGCGATTCGATCGAGATCGTGCGCGACTACCTCGCCATGGGCATCGATCCGGCCAAGGCCACGATCTTCCTGCAGAGCGAGGTCCCCGCGATCGCCGAGCTCTGCTTCCTCTTCGCCATGCTGCTGCCCTTCAACCGGGTCATGCGCAACCCCACGCTGAAGACCGAGATCGAGCTCAAGGGCCTCGGCGAGACCTACAGCTTCGGCTTCCCGCTTTATGCGGTCGGCCAGACCGCCGACATCCTCTCGTTCCGTCCCGTCGGCGTGCCGGTGGGCGAGGACCAGGTGCCGCACCTGGAGCTCACGCGCGAGGTCGCGCGACGATTCAACCAGATGTACTGCAAGGTCGATGAGCACGCGAAGGACGAGGAGCACGTGGCGCTTGGCGGCGTCTTCCCCGTGCCGCGCGCCGACGTCGGCAAGGTCGGCCGCCTGGTGGGCATCGATGGCGTGAACAAGATGAGCAAGAGCCTCGGCAACGCGATCTTCATCAGCGACTCGCCCAAGGACGTGCAGAAGAAGGTCAACCGCATCTTCACCGGCCGGCAAAGCCCGACGGAACCCGGCGACACCGGGAACGCGCTCTTCCAGTATGTGGATGCGTTCATGACCGACGAGTCCCGCGTGGCCGAGCTGCGCGACCGTTACTCCCGCGGCGACAACATCGGCGATGGCCACATCAAGGCCGAGGTCGCCGAGGCGATCAACGCGCTGCTCGCGCCCATGCGCGAGCGCCGCGCCCAGTACGAGGGCCGCGATGACCTGATCCTGGACATCCTGCGCGACGGCTGTGCACGGGCCAACCGTACCGCCGAGGCCACGCTCCTGAAGGCCAAGGAGGCCGCTGGGCTCGGGTTCTGGCCTCGGACTCTCGATCTGGGCGCCGTTCGCCGATAAGGTCAGGGCGTGGAAGCCCGCCCCAGCAACCAGTGCCCGCACATGGACGCGAATGATCCGCGTTGTGCTTCACGCTTCAGCCTGGCCGCACTCGAGGATGCGTTCGGCATCTGCAACGGCGGCTTCCACGGTTGCGCGATCTACCACCGCATCAACCTCGAGGCATCGTTGCGTGCCAGGATCGGCCCCGAGGCCGCTGCACGCATCCTCCCACCGGGCAGGATGCCCGGACTGATGGAATCCCATGCGCAAGGCCGCGCAACCAAGCCAGCCTGATCCGGCTTCGGCCGCCAAGGCCGCCCGAACGCCGCGCGCGCGCCCCGTGGCGAAGGCAGCGGGCAGCGACCAGCCGCAGGGCCCGGGCGTGCGCGAGTTCCTCGCGTTCTGCCGCATCGAAGCCGGTCTGGCCAAGGCGACCATCGAGGCCTACGCGCGCGACCTGCGCGATCTGTGGCAGTTCCTCGCGCAGCGGGGCATCGCCAGCGCTGATGCAGTCACCATGGCGCACGTGACCGAGCACATCCAGGAGCTCTCGCGAGAGCGCGGCATGGAGCCGACGAGCATCTCCCGCCATCTGGCTGCGCTGCGCGTGTACTTCCGGTGGATGCATGCCGAGCGCAAGATCGCGAAGGACCCCGCACGACTGATCGACCGCCCGACGAAGTGGAAGCGCGTGCCCGGCACGCTCAGCATCGGCCAGATGCGCAAGCTCGTCGAGGCACCCAACCCCGACACGTGCGGCACGCTCTGGCTGCGCGACCGCTGCATGCTCGAGCTGATGTACGCCGGCGGGCTGCGCGCGAGCGAGGTCGGCACGCTGAAGATCAACGACTTCAACGAGACCCTGGGCTCGCTCGTCCTGCTCGGCAAGGGCAGCAAGCAGCGCGTGGTGCCGGTGGGCCTGCCCGCGATCCAGTGGACGCAGCGCTACCTGCGCGACCTCCGGCCTGAACTCGCGCGTTTTCCGGATGGCCGTGACCAGCATCGCCTGCTGCTTTCCTTCAGCGGCCGGCCGCTCGAGCGCGTGGCGGTCTGGCAGCTCGTGAAGAAGTACGCCGCCATGGCCGGCCTGCAGGACGTGCACCCGCACACGCTGCGGCACTCCTTCGCCACGCACCTGGTGGTGGGGGGCGCGAACCTGCGTGTGGTGCAGGAGTTCCTGGGCCACGCGAACATCGCCACCACGCAGATCTACACGCACGTCGACCGGGAGCGACTGCGCGAGGTGATCTGGCAGTTCCATCCTCGCGAGGCCGTGTCGCGCGCGGAGGCGACCCGGCGGGCCAAGCCTGCGGCGCGGTGATCCGCACGAGCCGAGCACCGCTCACTGCAGTGGCGGGCCGGCCGGCACGCGCGGTGCGCGGGCAAGCTTGATCGCCAGCTCGATCGCGGCGCGCATGCTGCGGTGGTCGGCCTTGCCCTTGCCCGCGATGTCGAACGCCGTGCCGTGGTCCGGGCTCGTGCGCACGATCGGCAGGCCGAGCGTGACGTTCACGGCATCCTCCCACCCGGTGAGCTTGACGGGAATCAATCCCTGGTCGTGGTACATCGCCACGACCAGGTCGAACTCGCCCTTGAGCGCGCGGATGAAGACGGTGTCGGCGGGGAAGGGGCCGCGGGCATCGATGCCGTTCTGCACGGCGATGTCGATCGCCGGCTGGATCAGCCTGCGCTCCTCGTCGCCGAAGAGGCCGCCTTCGCCTGCATGCGGATTGAGCCCGCACACCGCGATGCGCGGCTTGTCGATGCCGAGCGTTCGGCAGAGCCGGTGACCCAGGTCGATCGGCTCGACGATGCGGCCGATCGTGAGCGTGTCGCGCAGCTCCATCAACGGGATGTGCGTGGTGGCCAGCGTGACCTTCAGTCGCTCGCCCACGAAGCCCATGCAATGGTGCCGCGTGCGGCAGCGGTGCGCGAGCAGTTCGGTGTGGCCGGGCCATTGGTAGCCGGCAATCGACCAGCTTTCCTTGCTGATCGGCGCGGTCACCACCGCGTCGGCCCGTCGTGGATCGCCCAGCGGCCGCAGGGCATCGGTGATCGCGTCCTCGACCCAGAGCTTGCTCGCGAAGCCGCCTTCGCGCGTGCTCGCCCGGCGCGTGAGGTCGAACTCGAGATCGGCATGGTCAATGACCACCACGTCCTGGTCGAGTGATTCCTGCGCGCGGTCGCTCCCGGCGCGAACGCGGAACCAGGTCGGCACGATCCCGCAGCGCTCTGCGATTCGCGTGAGCGTGGCGTTGTGGCCGTGCACGACGAAGCGAGCCACGCCGCGCAGCGAGGCATCGGCCAGCGCCTTCAGCGTGACCTCGGGGCCGATGCCCAAGGGGTCGCCCATGCTGATCGCGATCGTCGGACGCGTGTCCATGCGGGCATCCTAGGTCCCATGAACGACAGCGCCGCGCCCCACCAGGAGCGCGGCGCCATCAGGTGCCGGGATGATCGTTCCCGCGTGCCGTCAGGGCACGATGACGATCGTGCTGTTCGGCTCGGTCAGGGCCTCGTAGATGACCTCGACGTCGGCGTCCTTCAGGCGCACGCACCCCATGCTCGCCTGCTTGCCGATCGACGCCGGATCGGTGGTGCCGTGAATGCCGTAGCTCATCGCCTTGCTGTTGCCGGCATCGACGCCCTGCAGGCCGATCCAGCGCTCGCCGATCGGATTCTTCGGGTCATCGGACTTGAAGAACTCACCGGTGCGCGGGTTGCGCCACTCGGGGTTCACGAGCTTGCTGCCGGGCTTGAGCATGAATGCGCCGGTGGGCGTGCTGTTGTGCTCGCCCAGGCCGACAGGGTAGGTCGCCACGAGCACGCGATCGGAACCCTCGCCTGCGTACAGGTAGAGGCGGTACTCCGACTTGCTCACCACCGCGTGGAACGTGCAGGTGGGCACCTTCAGGACCTGGCCTGCGCGGATCCGGTTGGGATCCTTGATCCCGTTGAGCCGCATGATCATGCGCCAGTCCGCGGCCATGCCGGCCTTGCGCGCGATCTTGCTCAGCGCGTCGCCGCTCTTGATGGTGTAGGTCGTCATGAGCGCATCGGCGGGGTTCACGGTCGACGAGAAGAAGAGCGAGGCGTTGACAGTCGTGATGGCGTCGATCGCCTGGCGCTTGGCCTCGGGCGAGAGCGTGCCCGAGTCGATCAGGCGCGTGAGCTGCAGGCGCGCGGCGATCGAATCGGTACCGACCATGCCCAGCGCGGTCGGCAGGTCGACGGTCGGCGCAGCGGCCGGCGCGGTCGCGAGCGGATCGCGCACAGCCGCCGGTTGCGGAGCCGCCGAGTCGGGACCCTTGTCACCGATCGTCTCGCCAGTGGCAGGAGCGCTCACGATGACCGGATCGGCGTTCACGCTCGCGCCGCGCGTGGACGGCGTGAGAGCACCAGACTGCGATCCTGGTGCGTCAGGCGATTCGAGTGCCGTCACGGGCTGCGTGGGCTCGCCAGCGGCCGTCGTCGTGGCATCGGTGACCGGTGCGGTCGCGGCGGCATCGGCCTGGGCGGGTGCCGCGGTGTCCGTGACGCCTGCGGCTGAAGCCTGCGTGTCGGCGGTCGGCGACGACGTGGCCTGCGCGGCGCTCGGCGAGGAGCCCGACATCCACCACAGCACGCTTGCAACAAGGAAGAGCGTGCTGGCACCCGCGATCACCCAGGTGATGCGGCCAGGAGTCGAAGGCGTGCGGTTGCCCGATTGGGCGGAGCCAGTGAACGGCATGGCGGAATCCTTTCCGGTCGAGTTGGTCTGCTGCCGCGCGACCATGCGCGGCGACGCGCGGGATCCTACAGCGAGAGCGCCGAAGTTCGAGGCTGCAGCCGGCCGAACCACCAGACCCGCGTGGGTGTGACGACGTACTGCAGTCGCCAGTCGTGCGGGTCGGTCGGGACCAGGTCCACCACCTGCTCGTCGAAGCAGACACCGACCGTCACGGCCTGCCGCCGAAGGCGGGGCAGGAACCGGTCGTAGTACCCACCTCCCCGACCAAGGCGACGGCCCATTGGGTCGAAGGCCAGGCCCGGCACGACCACCAGGTCGATCGCCTCGGTCGCCACGGTCGCGCCGTCGGGTGCGCGAACGCCGCTGGCATCGAGCGAGAACGAGGCATCCTTGCGCTTGAGCAGGACCGGGGCGATTCCGGAGCCGGCCGCCACGCGGGGGGCCATCAGGGGCCGATCGGCCGCCATCCAGGGGTTGTGCAGGAGCGTCATGTCGGGCTCGCTGCGCATGTTGAGGTAGCTCATGACCCCGCTCGCGCGCCAGGCGGTGGCGATCAGGTAGACGGACTCGGCAATCTTGGTGCTTCCCTCTGCCCGTTGGGCGTCGGTCATGCCTCGCAACAAGGTCTGGTTGCGCTCACGGAGCCACTTCTTGGCCTGGATCGTGCTTGTGGCTTCGCCTTCCATGGATTCGTTTCGTAGGCTACCCCGACCGAGCCAGGGCTCGGCCAGAGGACCAACCACCCATGTGCGGCATCGTGGCATACATCGGGCGCCGTCAGGCGCTTCCCATCCTGCTCGAGGGACTCAAGCGTCTGGAGTACCGCGGCTACGACAGCGCGGGCGCCGGCACGCTCAGCGGTCCCGGCCTGCAGGTGGTCAAGTGCATCGGCCGCGTGGCAGCGCTCGAGGAGGCCATCGAGCGCAAGGGGGGGCTCGAGGGCTCGGTCGGCATCGCCCACACCCGCTGGGCGACCCACGGGGGCGTGACCGATTTCAACGCGCACCCCCACCGTGACGACGCCAAGCAGGGCCATGGCATCGCGATCATCCACAACGGCATCATCGAGAACTACGCCGCGCTCAAGACCTGGCTGCTCGAGAAGGGCCATGTCTTCGAGAGTGAGACCGACACCGAGGTGCTGGCCCACCTGATCGGCGAGCTCTACGAGGGCGACCTTGAGAAGGCCGTGCAGTCGGCCTTGCGAGAGGTGACGGGCGCCTACGCGATCGCCGCGATGTGCGCCAAGGAGCCTGACGTGCTCGTGGTCGCACGCAAGGGCAGTCCGCTCATGGTCGGCGTGGGCAACGGCGAGTACGTCGTCGCCAGCGATGCGAGCGCGATCGTCAGCCACACGACGCAGGCCTTCACGCTTGCCGACTACACCGTCGCGCGCCTGACGCGCGAGTCGTTCCGCACCACCACGGTCGACAATCTGCCGATCACGGCCGAGGTCCGTGAGCTCGAGATCGACCTGCAGGAGATCGAGCTCGGCGGGTACGACCACTTCATGCTCAAGGAGATCCATGAGCAGCCGCGCGCCCTGCGCACGTCGCTCAAGGGCCGCATCGACCTGCGCATCGGCGATGTGAAGCTCGGCGGCGTCGGCGACATCGCTCGCCAGCTCGCTCGCGCGCGCCGCGTGGTCTTCGTCGGGCAGGGCACGGCATTGCACGCGTGCATGGTCGGCACCTACCTGATGGAGGAACTGGCCAAGATTCCCAGCGATTTCGACTTCGCCAGCGAGTTCCGCTACCGCAACCCGATCGTCGAGGAAGGCACCGTCGTCGTGGCGGTGAGCCAGTCGGGCGAGACCGCCGACACCCTCGCCGCGCTGCAAGAAGCCAAGAGCCGCGGCGCGACGGCGCTGGGCATCGTGAACGTGGTCGGTTCGAGCATCTCGCGCGAGACCGATGCCGGCGTCTACCTGCGGGTGGGCCCTGAGATCGGCGTGGCGAGCACGAAGGCCTTCACCGGCCAGGTCATGGTGGCCGCGATGCTCGCCACCTTCATCGGTCGCCGCCGCTTCCTCAGCCCGGACATGGTCGGGCATCTCCTGCGCGAGATGGAGGCGATCCCCGAGAAGATCGAGCGCGTGCTTGCGCTCAACGACCACATTCGGACCGCGACCGCCAAGTACATCGAGCGCGAGAACTGGCTCTTCCTCGGCCGCGGCGTGAACTACCCCGTGGCGCTCGAAGGTGCGCTCAAGCTCAAGGAAATCTCCTACATCCACGCCGAGGGCATGCCCGCGGCCGAGATGAAGCACGGCCCGATCGCGCTGATCGACAACGGCATGCCGGTCGTCTTCGTGGCGACCAAGAACAGCCAGTACGAGAAGGTGCTGTCGAACATCGCCGAGGTCCGCAGCCGCGGCGGCCACGTCATCGCGGTCGCGACCGAGGGCGACGAGCACATCCGCACGGTCGCCGAGGACGTCTTCTACGTCCCCGACGTCACCGAGATGCTCCAGCCGCTGGTCACCGTCGTGCCGCTGCAACTCCTGGCCTATCACGCCGCCGTCATGCGCGGCAAGGACGTGGACAAGCCGCGCAACCTGGCCAAGAGCGTCACGGTGGAGTGATCGCGGCGGCCGGCCCCGGTGCCCGGGGATCGCCGGGCCACCACTGGCCCGCGGGCCGGGCTGCATCCGCCGCCCGCTCCGCGGCGAATGCGGTGGCATGCTGAGCACCATCCGCCACGCCGTCGTCACCGGAGCCCTCATGATCGCCGGCGCTGCCTGCGCCGTCGACGCGCCGCAGTCACCCGAACTCTCGGCCAAGTGGTCGGGCCGCACGGTGCTCGACCTGAAGGTCAAGGACATCGACGGCAAGGAGGTCTCGCTCGCCGACTGGAAGGGCAAGGTCCTCGTGATCGTGAACGTGGCCAGCCGCTGTGGCTACACACCGCAGTACGAAGGCCTGCAGAAGCTCGCCGACTCGATGAAGGACAAGGGCGTGATCGTGCTCGGCTTCCCGTGCAACGACTTCGGTGGGCAGGAGCCCGGCACCGAGGCCCAGGTCAAGGAGTTCTGCTCGAGCAAGTACGGCGTGAGCTTCCCCATGTTCTCCAAGGTGCAGACCAAGGTGGGCGCGGGCCAGAGCGAACTCTACGAGTGCTTGGGCACGCAGACCGGAAAGCTGCCGGGCTGGAACTTCTCCAAGTACGTCATCGGCAAGGACGGCAAGCCCGTCGGCTTCTTCGGCAGCAGCGTCAAGCCTGACTCGAAGGAACTGCTCGACGCGATCGACTCGGCGCTGAAGGGCTGATCGATCGTCGATGATGGACGGGCGAGGCGATCCGCATCATGCGGTGCCCGCCGCGGCGCCGTGATGCAACCCCGTCACGCATCCTCGTCGGCTGCACGCAGCGATCCCGCTGCGGCGAATCGCAGCGTGCCCGTGACATCCAGGTAGAGCGCGCCGAGCACGAGCATGACGATGCCCCATGCCGGAAGCGCGTTCGTCGAGGCGAGGATCCCCACAAATCCGAGTTGCGCGGTCGTCGCGCCCTGCGCGGCGAGCGCCGTGCGCGAGGGCGAGCCTCCATCGAGCGCGCCCGAACTTCGCGCACCGATCCATGCGCCGAGCCAGCGGCCGTCGCTGCAGATGAGGGCCACGAGCGCCGTCGTGATCCAGTGAGCCTGCGTGCGAAGGTCGATCGACACCACGAGCAGCGCAGCCAGTGCAGGAACGGCAGCGACCTCCGCAGCCTGGTGCATCCACCGTGCTGCCGCGCCGTGCACGAGGAGTCCGCCGAGGCATGCCGCCAGGGCCACCCAGCTGGCGCGCTGCGCATCGGCGGCGCCGTTCGCAGCCACGCACACCCCGGCAATGAGCGGCACGAGCGCCAGCAGGGTCGCGAAGCGCGCCGCCTGCGCGAGCGGACCGGTGGTTTCCTCGCGGTGCACGAGCGCGCGATCGGTACCGGATGCGACCGCCGCGCACGCCGTGCAGGCCGCGAGCGCGAACGCGATCGGTGTTCCGCGCTCGGACTCGAGGAAGGCAAGGCACAGGAGCGTGCCGCTCAACGGCACGGCCGCGAGCCACGCTCCCTTCGCGAATGCCGTGGGTTGCTTGATCGACTGGCGCGGTCCCGGATCCGCCATGGCGGCCAGGATCGCCACGGCCGCCAGGCCCAGCACGATCCAGCGGCGTGGTGCGGCGAAGTCGACTTCTGCCTGCAGCACGGCGGCCTCGCAGCGCTCGACCGCTTCGAGCTCCGCGGCGGCGGCCGGATCGGTCGTGGTGGGAACCCTGCCGGCGTGGAGCATGGCTGCACGCCGAGCCTGCACGAGCCGCTGTGCATCGCGCAGGGCGGTCCGCTCGGCTGCGCCGCCCGCGATCCAGCGCACGAAGGCCGTTGGTGCGCTCGGCCCGAGCACCATCGGGCCGAGCATGATGCCGGCCACCAGTCCCGCAGCCACGGCTGCGTGGCGCAGGCCCGAACGCCGAAGGAGCCAGGCCAGCGCGATGCCGATTGCGGCGACCGCCGCGGCGCCAAGCAGCGCATGGGACGGATCCGGACCAAGCGGATCATGGGCCTGAACATCCATCGGGGTCGTACAGTAGCCCGGTCATGCCCATGCCACACGCTTCGACGTGCGTCCCGTCCGCGGTCCTCGCGCTCCTGCTTGCCGCTCCGTGCGCCGCGGGCAACGCCGAGTCCGCGCTGGCGCACGTGCCACCACAGGCGATCAGCTTCGTGGTCGTTCCCGACCTGGCACGTGCCGGAGCCGATCTCTCGGAAACGCTCGCGCGCATGAACCGCCCCGAGACGAGCGTGCTCGGAAAGCCCGTCGAGCAGCTCAAGGGCTGGCTCGGCGTGGGTGAGGGCTTCGATGAACGAGGCTCGATCGTTGCGTATAGCACTGTGATCGCCGATGCGAAGGCGGATGAGCCGCAGGCCGCGTGGACGCTCCTGCTGCCAGCGAGCGATCCCAAGGCACTCGCGGCCTCGCTCGGCATGGGTGCCGATGGTGCCCTGACCTTCATGGGCCAGCCGGCGTTCGCGGCACTCGGTGCGTCGCACGTGATCGTGAGCCAGACTGCTGCGCTGGCCACCGGCCATGATGCACAAGGTGGCAGCGCGGCCTCGTTCATGAAGCTCGTGGGCGATGACCTGCGTGTGCGTGTCGACGAGGCCGAGGTGCTGGCGTGGGCCGGCCCCGTCGCGCTCGGCCACGCCAAGGCGATGGGCGAGCAGGCGGCGACGATCGCCGAGCAGCGCGCGGCTGAGCAGGGCATGCCGACCGATGG